>Ga0066798_10000483_pt1 | contig 20292 bp, 16 predicted proteins | sample PersoiDNA2013203_FD_70961 | JGI IMG/M metagenome (GOLD analysis project Ga0066798, IMG submission 70961) | Permafrost soil microbial communities from the Arctic, to analyse light accelerated degradation of dissolved organic matter (DOM) -... | ecosystem: Environmental > Terrestrial > Soil >... | reverse complement strand
GTGGAAGGCTTGGGCGTGGAAGGCTTGGGCGTGGAAGGCTTGGGCGTGGAAGGCTTGGGCGTGGAAGGCTTGGGCGTGGAAGGCTTGGAAGGGGACGGGCCGAGACTGATGATCGTCGCCGAGCGATTGAAGACATAGTCGCGAAGCGAAAAGCCGTTCAGAGCGCCGCCCGCTGCGATCAATCCCCACATCACGGCCGTCGCGGCTACGACCAGAGCCGCTCGTTTCAGCGTCGGTGAGCCGAGCGCGATGACGATGATCACCGCTGCGGCTCCGCTGACCCAGAGGCCTCTCGTATAGGTGGCAAGGAGATCGATCGAGAGCACGGCATAGAGAAGCCAGGGCCAGATCTGCCGCGGGCGCGTGACAAGCCGCCAGGCGATCAGAGCGAGGCCGACTTGAAGGAAGAGGCTACTGCCGGTGAAGAGCCTGAACGCGCCGTTTCCCATGTAGCCGACGACGCCGCCCATCTCTAGCCGGGCCAAGAGTGCGGCGCTCACGGTCGGATAAAGGGCCACCAGCTTGGTCGCGGTGATTGTGACCAGCACCAGAGTGACTACTCCGTTTACGGCGCAGGCGACGAAGAAGAGCCTTCGGAACCATTCGCCCTGGCCGTGCGCGAGCAGCGCTATGACAACGAGGATGAAGCCGAAAAAGGCAAAACCGTTGCCGTCGGCAAAAACATCGTGGCGAGCGTTGCCGTTGAGGACGCCGATCGACATCCAGACGATCGGGAAGATCAGGGCCAGCGCCAGCGCGTGGATTCCGTAGCGCCCGAGAACTAGCCGCCCGCTGCGCCGCCAGTCGCCGACGATCATCGCTAGAGCTCGCAGCATAACCACGCCGTCCAGGAAAATCCGACCCGAGACCCCGCCCGGCAGCGTCATCCAGTGGCCGCCGGTGCCGGCGAGCACGAGCTCGAAAATGGCTATTGCGACGACGGATTTGAAATCGAGGGCGGCGAGCGCGACGAACGAAAAAACGAGAAGTGCCTTGAGCGTAACATCCGCTCGGAATTCGGTGCCTGTCGCCGTCAACGCACCGAGACTGAGGATGCAGCTCGTCGAAATCGCCGCCAATATTAGTACGGCGGCTTGGACTCTCCGGGAGCGGTGAACCGGAGCCATATGCAGGGAAGGTCTAAACGTATCCATATTCATCTTCGAGGATTTGCTTAGCATTCGCTTCTGCCGCGCGGTACTGCTCCTTATCGAACAGCAGCGCGTGCCCGCTTCCCCTTGGACTAGCCCACGCATGAGTGTAATACGAGGCGCTGTCAGCCTGTGCGACAGTATATCCAAGTCGGTGCACGTCGTAAAACCATTCAGTAGCGATATCTAAATGCATCGCTCCGAACGGGGCGCAAACACCGTATGGAATCGTGACTTCGCGCGCTTGTTCCATATCAATTAAACAAGACCATTCGTTCAGCCGACACTCCGGTAAAGGCCAAGCAGTTTCGTGGCGATAACGCGGATAGAACTTGAGTCTAGGTGCGGGGTGCTTGCGAAGTAATTCGCGGTATTCATCCATTGTCGGTCGGTACTCTAAATACCGATCGCTCGAGCATAGGTCTGCCGAACGAGCCGGGCAGTTCCAGCACATACCAATTTCCCCGACACCGATATGAGTACCGATGGTTCGCAGGAAATATGCCACAACGTCGGCGGAATAGAGCACGTCGTTGTGGGTGATAAGTAGGTACTTCTTGTCCGTAGCTTCCCAGGCGTATTGATACCGAAGAGAGTGCCGGAATACGCGATAACGATAAAGGACGCGACGATACTTGGAGGAACGAACCCAATAATGAAACCGCGGAACGAACAGTATGTATTGTCCGGAGAAGCGTTCGAAAAGGAAATCGTAAATGTGCTCGGTCCCAGGGGCGTCGATGGTGAAGTAAATCTTGTCAATTAAGTGACCGGAGTGCCTCAATAGGGAGAGCAGTGTCACGGCTGTCTGGTAAGGCTTTTGAAAGACGTTGATCGCAACGTCGATCTTGAGCGGCGAGGACGAAGCCATGCCGGTGATCACCGCTTGGATGGAGCACGATCGAGAGACACCTGGCGAACGCGGCGCCAGAAGGACGGGTAGCCACCGCTCATAGAACGGGCGATGTCCTTAGTCGTGCTAGTACGTTGCGCCTGGATCCCTCGGCGAGCCGCGCGCCAGGCGGGCAACTGGCGCAGTACGTCACGATAAGCGGCAAGCATCATTTTCGTTTTTCGCTCTTTAACTGCTCGTCCCAGCGACAAGACCTCGGCGGCGAATATGCGATGGGCGCTCCGAAACAGAAGGGCAGCTGGGGCATCCTTGACGATGACGCTCCAGCGATTACGCACGGCATGGTAGTGAACGAATTCGCTTGCTCGCGTAGCCGAAGTCCCGCCACCGTGGTGGAGCACGACCGCTCGTGGTGCATACCAGCACTCATAGCCGGCCAGGCGCGCCCGAAAGCTCAGATCGACATCCTCGTAGTAGGCGAAGAGATCCTCGTCGAAAGATCCGAGCTCGCGCAGCACCTTTGCCCGCCAGAGCGACGCGCCGCCCGAAGCTCCGAAAACTTGCACCTCCTCGTCGTACTGACCGGCGTCCTGCTCGCCGCGCCCGCGCTGGTAAGCGCGGAAGTAGCGGGTCATCATGTCGCCGGCGTCGTCTAGTAGGCGAGGGTTGCGCCCGTCGAGCATCTTCGAGGTTGCGGCCGCAGCCGGCGGATGTCGCTCGATGCAGGCGACGAGCTCTCCCAGCCACTCGGGTGACGCCTCGGTGTCGTTATTGAGGACGGCGACGAGCTCGCCCTCGGAGGTGCGGATGCCGGCATTCACTGCTCTAGCGAAGCCGGTGTTTTCGGCGAGGCGTATGACCTTCACCTCTGGGAACTGTTCGCGCACGAACTCGACAGAGCCGTCGTCGGAGCCGTTGTCCACGAGAATGGTCTCGAACTCCCGATAGGCCTGATTGCGTAGTGAGTCCAGGCAGGAGGGCAGGAACTGCTTCCCGTTCCAGTTGGGGATGACCACGGAGACCGAGGATCCGGCCGCGCGAGCACCCGGCGCATCCTCGCCTTCCTTTGCAGGGTTCAGCAAGCTATCGCCCTCGAGATGCGTTCGTGTCTGGTCATCCGCGTGAACGTCATATCGCCGATCGGGGCAGGCTCCCGAATTCTGCTTTCAATCGCTCGTCACGCTCGTCACCATATCGTCCGGCGCGCGAACCGCGTACCGAGACAAGCAGCGAGGCTCCTTACAATGAGCACACGTTTGAGCGACGTCATGCCGAGAGTCAGCGTCATCATCCCCGCCTACAACGCCGAGGCTTTCCTAGCCCGCGCTCTCCGCTCGGTGCAAGCCCAGACGTTCGACGACTACGAGATCATCGTCATCGACGACGGCTCGACGGACGGCACCGCTGAGATCGCGCGGTCGTTCGAGGGAGTGCGCTACTTCCATCAACCGAACCGGCGCCAGCCGGCGACCCGCAACCGCGGCCTCAAAGAGGCGACGGGTGAGCTCATCGCCTTTCTCGACGCCGACGACGAGTGGCTGCCCGAGAAGCTCGAGCGCCAGCTCGCCTTCATGAGCGAGCGCGACTCGCAGATCTCGTTCACCGACACCTACCTGAGCAGTAAGGGCAAGCGTGTCGGGCGCTACAGCGAGCTAGTGCCTCCATGCGACGGTGACATCCTGCTGGGGCTGCTTCGACAGAGCTTCATCACCATCAACACGGTTGTGGCGCGCAAAGAGCTGCTCGAGCGGGTGGGCGGATTCGACGAGGGCGTCCCGTTCCGCACCCACGAGGACTACGACCTCTGGCTGCGCCTGGCCCTGGCCGGCACGCGCTTCGACTATCTCGACGAGCCGCTTGCCGTCTACCACCGAGGCTACGCGAGCGACTCATCCGATCGAATATCCATGCACGAGCGATACCTCGAGGTTCTGGAGCATTTCGATTCGAGCTACGCGCTCCCACCCGAAGCGCGGAACCAGGTGAGCTCGACCTTGAACCGGACGAACGCCGCGCTGGGCCGGATGCTGCTTCAACGAGGCCGGCTCCGAGAGGCGGCTCCCCATCTTCGCCGCGTCGCTCCCGACAGCCTGCGACATAGATTGCTGCGTGCATCCGGCCGGGTGCTTTCGCTCTTCGTTCGATCGGAATAGAGCCTCGGCGGAGTCGCGGCGGGCTAGCCGTGAAAGCCTTTGAACCCGAGTCTGCGGAACACGCGGTTGACTTGCATGCCCAGAGAGCGAAGGCGGGAGTTGGCGAGCCTGAGGTAGACCAGTCGCCGGTACCCGTAGAACAGCGGCACCAGGAAACGGCCGCCGTAGGCGCGAGATATGCGGCGGTGCTCTCTCCAGGCCCTCGAGCTCTCAGAGATCGTCTTGGAGGTGCCGTGAAGGCGAAAGCCCGACCAGCACCTGTCTACGCGATCGAGACGCAAGCCGGACTTGGCGATGCGGATCCAGTAGTCGTAGTCCATGGCGTAGCGGTACTCGGGGTTGAGGTATCCGGCACGGTCGAAGACCTCGCGCCGAAAGAACGTCGACGGCTGCGGAATGAGATTGCCTTGGTTCAGCATCCGTTCCAGATCGAACGGCACCGTCCGCACCCTCGCTCGTTCGCAGTCGCCGGCTTCGATCTCCATGAAATCGCTGTAGACGAGCGCCGTCTCGGGGTGAGCCTGGAGATATTCGACCGCTTCGCGAATGGCGCCGGGGTAGTAGACGTCATCGGAGTTGAGCCAGCCGATGATCTCGCCTCTGGCCTTCTTGAAACCCTTGTTGATCGCTGAGGACTGACCGTCGTCGGGCTCGGACAGCCAGTCGAGATGGGGGTACTTCTTCAGTATCTCGATCGTCCCGTCGCTAGAGCCTCCGTCGATCACGATGTGCTCGACATTCGGATAGTCCTGACTCTCGACGCTCGCGATCGTTCGCTCGATGAACGCCGCCTGGTTGAACGAAGGCGTGACGATCGAGACGAGCGGTTGGCTCTCGTGACCGCGCACTCGTAGCCTCAATCTTCACCGACCGGTGTGGCCGCCAGCGGCCGAGTCCGCTCGATCAGGAAGCTGTGAATGTCATCGGTAACGGAAAAATCCTTCCGGATCCGCAACCCGAATCGATCCAGGCGCATCTCCAGTTCACTCAGATTCAAGTAGGTCGCATATGTATTCTGGCCCACATAGCCGGAAGCGGTCACCGAGTAGGACGCCTCGTCGGTGAGCCGCTGGCGGTGCAGGAGAAGCAGGTTCGATGTGTTCGCGAAAAGCACGTCGAGCACAGTCCAGAAGTCCTCGATCACGTCGACGAGCGCACTCGCCATGATGATGTCGAAATCCAAATAGTCGAGACGCGGCTCGAAAACATCGTCGACGACGAACTCCGAGTGCGACCAGAGAGAGCGCGCCGTTTCGATCATCGCCGGCGAGTAGTCACAGCCCGTGTAGTCGAAGCGGCCCGGATGGAATCGGTGGAGAAGCTCGGAGTAGTGCCCTACACCACAACCGATATCGAGGAATCGAGAGGCGCGAATGTCCCCGCTCAGGAGGACGTAGTCGACGATATCGAGGAATGCTTTGAACGGAGCCACCTCGGTGGGGTCGCGAAGCTCTTCCTCGATGAGCGCTTTCTGCTGTCTGGCAACGTCGGGATCTTTCCAGGAATCCTTCAAATTTCCCTCGGGCATTGCGGGCGCGGCGGTGGGGCGCAAGACTCGTTTAACGATACGCCAACCCCATCGCAGCGGCGGAATCGAGCCCAACAAGCGCCTCAATCGGGCTCTTCTCTGGATTCGAAGACGCTCGCGTTGCGCGTGGGGTGAGACCTCGCCGATGCCGTGCGAATAGCCGGGCTCCATGGCTCGGGTTTTATCGATTGCTCGCCGAAGCGCTTTTGTGTAGGCGGGGTAGAGGAGCTTCTCGTTCGCGCTGCTCACCCCGTACTCGGGGTAGGCAAGAACGAAGTCCTTGCCATCGCCGACGATCTCGAGCGAATGGAGATGACTGAAGATGAGCGGCTCTCCGTCGACCAGGATCTCACCGTTCTTCTTCCTGATCGAGTATCTGTCGAAGTTCCAAGGAGCGAGCCCCGCTCCCTTGTGTTGCAAGACGACGACGCCTTCGAACCGCTCCGGCCAGTCGTCGAGATACTTCTGGTCGCCCATCTTGCCGTCTTCGACACGGTGGTAGCACCATTCATTGCATCGGTCGCGCCACCACGTCAGGCATGTCCGGGCGCGTTCGTCGTTTCTGAACACCATGAACCCGACGTTGTAGATGCCCGAGTCCTCGGCGAGGGCCTCCCATTTCGGTCCGTAGCGGTGGCCGACGATACCGATTGATCCCTCACCAAGCTCCTCGAAAACCGGCGCGGGATCGCTCGTGAAGAAGAGATCTGCATCGAGATAGCTGATCGCCTCGAGCCCGGGCTCGTGCTCGAGTAGGTAGAGCGGCAGGCTCGGAGTGCAGGTCCAGCAGTATTCGACCTGCGTACGAGTCTGTTTTGCCGCGAGTAGATCCTGGTCCTCGAGCTGGGCGAGAGACAGAAGTCTGACGTTGGGCAGATCGAGTCGCTCGAGGGTGTCGAACGCCGTATCGTCCATGCACAGAATCCACAGAGTGAAGTCACTGACGTGGCGCCGAAGCGACTCGTGGAGAGCCAGCCCCTTGAACAGGTAGTTCTTGTCGAACAGTGTGCAGAAGTCGTAGTGCATACGTCGATATCCGTGAGCCTAGCTAGCGGTGGCCGACAGAGGCTCCGCTCCGCCTCGCCTCGGTTATTTGCCACCCTCCGCCTGGAGCACCATCGCTCCCAAAGCGTAATAACGTGCACTTCCGACCTCCGAGAGAGCCTCCTCCCGGCTTGACGCGATCCACTCATTGCGCGCGTTCTTGCGGAGGTACGAAGACTCCAGAACGCGATAACCGTCAAGCAGCTTGGGGAGCCGATCCGGACCATAGACACGGTGCAACGGACGGAAAACCGCGTCCCGCCCCACCGGAAGCACGAGGACCATGCGCCCGTCCGGGGACAGCAAGCTTCTCAGCTTGGCCATCGCTTCGATATCTCCGTTCAGTCGATCGGCCGACCCGTATCTGCCGGCGAGCCCGACATGTTCGATCGTTGAGCAGTTCATGATCAAATCGAAGCGGTCGTCTTCCTCGCGGAGATCCATTACGTCGACGTGGCGAAACTCGATGTTGGGGTAGCTGAGCGAGAACTGCAGGGGCATGAGGTCGATCGCAAGCACGCGCGCGCCGGTGCTGCCCGCCGCCAGGGATAGAAAGCCCGAGCCGGTGCCGAAGTCGAGAACGGATTTGCCTGGACCAGCGAAGCGACTGATGCGTGCAGCGACGTAGCTCCACTCGATATCCCGATCGCCCGTCAGATCGAGAGCGCTCGAGCCAATCTCAGGAAGGTGCTTTTCGCAAAAGGCGTGCGGATGCGCTTCGCTCGGCGGCTCTTGCTCCGTCCACCGGCAATCGCCGCCCACGTATCGCTTGTAACGGGCCCCGAAGCCGCAGACCTCACAACGCGGGTTTCCCGTTAAGACCCGGGACATGGCTCTTCTAGCTCTCAACAGCATGTTCTCGTCCTCGCTTCATGTCCGTGATTGTCCAAGACGGTCGTCGAGCGGCTCATTCGCTAGCGTCGATCTGTCGGCATACATACTCGACCTCGCTCTCCGTCAACTGCGGGAACATCGGCAGCGAGAGGACTTCGGACGCCGCGGCTTCGGCTACCGGATACGCTCCCTCGCGTAGGCCGAGTTCGCGGTAAGCGCCCTGCAGATGAACCGGGACCGGGTAGTGGATGAGAGTTGCGACTCCGCGCTTTGCAAGCGCCGCGGCGAGCACGTCGCGCCTTGGATGGCGAATGACATATAGGTGCCAGGCATGAACCGCGTAGTCCATACACATGGGGCGGCGCACGAGCGAGTTGCCGATCATTGCCTCGTAGATCGCGACGATCCGGCGGCGACGCTCGTTCCAGGCATCGAGCCGCTTTAGCTTGGCCCGCAGGATGGCTGCCTGAATCTCGTCGAGTCGGCTGTTGAAGCCCTTGACCTCGTGGTAGTAGCGACGCTCCTGGCCGTAGTTCCTGAGCATCCGGATTTGCTGCGCGCCGTCGCTGCTTCGCGCGACCACCGCGCCGCCGTCTCCGTAACAGCCCAGGTTCTTGCTCGGGTAGAAGCTGAAAGCGCCGAAGTCACCCATGGTGCCGGCCTTGCACCCCTTGTACTCGGCCCCGGATGCCTGAGCGGCGTCCTCGACGACGACCAGCTCGAACTCCCGGGCGATATCCATGATCGGATCCATGTCGGCGCATTGGCCGTAGAGATGCACGGGAACGACCGCCTTCAGCCGCCGCCCGAGGCGCGGTTTCTGAGCGGCCACGAGCTCGCGCAGCCTATCCGGGTCCATCGTGAAACTTGCCGCGTCGATGTCCACAAGCAGCGGCGTCGCGCCTGCCGCGCTGATCGCCGAGACGGTCGGGACAGCCGTATTGGGCACCGTAACGACGTAGTCGCCCTGTTCGACGCCGCCGGCGACGAGAGCCAGGTGGATTGCCTCGGTTCCGGAACCGACTCCGACGACGGGTGAGCCTCCGAGATAGGCGGAGAACTCCGCCTCGAAGCCCTCGACCTCTTGGCCGAGAACGAACCAGCCGGATTCGATGACCCGGGCGACTGCCGCCCGGATGTCTTCCCCGCAGTCGACGAGCTCTCGCTTCACGCTGCCGAACGGCACCTTCATCGTCTCGGCGCTGTCTCTCACCAGTACTGAGGCTTGTTGTGACGGTAGAAATCGACCGTCTGTTTGACGCCTGCGCGGAGGGATGTAGTCGGTTCCCAGCCGACGATACGCCGAATCTTGGAGATGTCCGAGTAGAAATCGCCCGGTTCCTGAGCGGCGCGCTCTTGCGTGAATGGGGCAAACTCCCAGTCGCCCGACCCGGCCTCCTCGATCGCAACCTTGGCCAGCTCGAGGAAGCTCGACGCCTTGTCGTCGCCGACGTTCAGCACCTCGCCGTAGGCCTGCTCGGAACTTGCGGCCATGAGGATGGCGTCGACGCAGTCCTGAACGTACAAGAAGTCGCGCAGTATCTGGCCGTCGCCGAACACCCTGATCGTCTCTCCGTCGATCGCCTGCCGAATGAACCAGTTGGCCACGCCAAAGCGGCTATGCAGCATCTGCGCCCGCTCGCCGTAGATGTTGGTGAGGCGCAGCGTGACGGAGCTGATGCCGTGGTTGTCGTGGTAGATCTTGAATATCTTCTGCGACGTCAAGCTCGAGAGCTCATAGAGGCCCTTCGGATTGATCGGCGCGTCCTCGCTGGCGGGTAGCTTCGCGACGGATCCATACTCGCCGCGGGTTCCCGTGTACACCAATCGAGCTTCGGGGTTGAACTTCCGGCAGGCCTCGAGCAGTACGACCGACCCCTTGATGTTGATGTCGATGTCCGAATAGGGATCGGTCAGGCTCAGTACATGGTCGTTCTGGCCGGCCAGATGGAAGATGAAGTCCTTACCGCGGATGACGTAGTTCATGCTGTGCTCGTCCCGGATATCGGAGAAGTTCACGACGACTTGGTCGCGAATGGGCTCGACATTGAAGAGATTGCCTCCGAGGCCGGGGATCATGGCGTCCATTAGCAGGACGTGGGCGCCGCAGTCCACGAGCTTCGCGGCCAGGTTGCTCCCGACGAAGCCGAGGCCGCCTGTCACCAGCACCTCTTTGCCCTCAAAGCTCTTCTTGATTTCCTCGTTCACTTCTTCTCCGTCCGGCGAAGCCCTCGGCTTGCAGGTAGGCCTCGATGATCTGCTCCAGCTCCTTCATCCGCTGCAGGTATGTGTGGCTATGCAGCGTACGTTCCTGACCGGCTCGCGCGATGGCGAGGCGCTCCTCGTCGTGGACAAGGTAATACCTGATCTTCTCGATCAGATCGTCGGCGTCACTATAGGAAACGACCTCTGATCCCACCTTGAAGAGCTCGTCCAGATTGTCCTTTTCGTCGGTGAGAAGCATCGCGCCAACACCCGTCGCCTCGTAGAGGCGCATGTTGTTGGCGAAGGTCTCGTTCTCCGGCGCAACGATGCCATGCCGATTGACGGCGACCTTGGAATTGCGAAAGACGTTGTACATATCCAGACCCCACGCCTCGCCGTGGAACCTCTTCCTCAGCGCCGAACCCGCCGGCAAGCTCTCGGCGCCGTAGCCCCACACGTCGAGCTCGATCTCCGCGGCTACCTTCTCGAGTAACGCTGTCCCCCTGCTGTGAACGTCTGCGAACCCGCCGACAAAAACCGCCCCGTAGGGGTGGGGAAGCGCAGTCAATCGGTCGAGGACTGCGGGCTCGAAGCCGATCTTGAGGTACTCACTTCCAATTCCCAGGCTCCGGAATCGATCGACGAAGCGCGGAAACGAGGTGAGGATGAGGTCGCAGCCGCGCAGGTAGCGCTCCGCGGGCGGAAGGCACGCTATCTGCCCGACGATGAGCTTCACGAATGGGCGGATCTCACGAATGAACCAGGGCTCGCAGAGGCCGATGTCCTGGAAGTACAACACGTCGGGTCGCTCTCCCTCGATGCGCCGGGCTAGAAGCGGCAGGATCCAGCCCGGTTCCTTCATGAACCGCGCCGCGTGCGGGATTCTGTGCATGAGCTTCTGTCGCGCCGACGGTGTGGGCAGAGCCATTTTGTGAGCGACCGCCCACTTCGCCTGCAGTACCCGGTCGTTGGCAATGACGTCAGTCGCGCCATGGCCGAGAAGGCGAAGGTTCGTAGTATAGAAATCAGAAGTACCGAACCCCTCAGCCATCAAAGTGGCGAGCGTTCTTTCGTAGCTCGCATCGGAAAGCTCAGGGTGCCTTTCGTAAAACATCGATAGAAAGGCCGGGTAGTAGGTATCGATGATCAGGAAGCTGAGGGCCAAGTTCGGCGCTTTTCTCGAGATGTACGGCTTGCGAGACGGCGAAACCGACGCCAAACGTACCTAACGGCAGTGGCGATACGATACAGAGGGACGAAAAGTCGTATAGAGGAATGCTGCTCGGGCGGGTACAGAAGAGGCCAAGTATCAAGTGCTCGGAGTAAATGCCGCCACGCTCGGACAGGCTTGTCACCAGGGCGTTTGATCTTCCACGTTGCGTCAGAAAGCAAGAATTGCGTTTTGAACGGGTGATTGAGCAAATTCAGATTGGCTATGGATTCAGGGTCGCTCCAAGTGCCTTTCTTTGGACCGACATGATGAGAATAATCGTGCGTCTGGTGGACCAAGTAGACCGCTCGTGATGCGTCGATGACGGGGATCCTCGAGAGTCGCGCGTTGTACACCATCCAGTTGTCCCATCCGGCGCGGCCGACCACGAAGCTGGGCATATCGCTGATCATGCCAGTTGGGAATATAAAGTAATCCATACCAGCGGGGCCATGGGCTGAACCGTACTCCCGTGAGCGCACTCGTAGGCGCTCTTGCCAACCTTCACCAAAATCCAAAGGCACGGTTATGTCTAGGTCGGTTCGTTCCCCGATCATCAGGAATCGAGGGAAGTCAATTCGAGAAGCGGCCGTCGGTAAGTCGTTGAACACAATGACGTCGCTGTTCAGATAGCAAGTCAGCCGATATTTAGCCAGCTGCTGCACACGACGAAAAGCCCAATCCAGTCTCGGCGTGCCGTGCTGGTTTCGCTCAATCTCGGCCACGTGAACGGAATCGGTTTCAGCGGCGGCTTCGGCGATGCCCGCTTCGTCACCGAAAAGCACGATCTGGCACTTCGGTTCGAGAAGCGCCCAGCTGCGGATGGCGTTCATCTGAATACGCCCTATATGACCGGAAAACGGCTTAGGTATCGAAAATAATGTGACCATATAGTTCGCTTAGCGTAGATACGTACTTTGTAGTGAGCCTCGTATCATAGGCTTAACCTATGCCGGAACGCACGGAAGGATTTATCGTGACACGAGCAAGTAGTGTGCCATGCTCTGGTAATTCGATGATCTCCACGACTCCGGCCGGAGCTAGAAACGACCGTAGCGATTCGGTAGTCCAAAAATTTACGTGACCATCCCAGTCATCAGTGTCGTCTGGTACGGTGATTACTAACCGACCATTAGGCTTACATATACGCGAGAGTTCACTCAACGCGAGTTGCGGTTTCTTTAAGTGCTCTAGTGTCTCGATAGACGTTACAACGTCAAAATGGCTAGTGGGATAGGGTATCGAATAAATATCCGCTTCGATAAATGAAGCACCGGGAATGAGAGCGCGAGCGCGGGACAACGCCACGCTAGAGAAATCCATCCCGATTAAAGTACCGGCGGCGTTACCGAGGCGTTTCTGGAGAGCTAGCAGAAAGTGCCCAGTACCACACCCGACGTCTATCAAAAGATAGCCGTCGGACGTACTAGAATAATCCGCTAGCTCAGGAGCACAATAATCCGCAATAAGATCAATAAACGCTAGACGCGAGTCCCGAAGGTAATCAGTTTCAACGAATTCATTCTGCGAGTAAAAATAGTCAAACGCTTTCTTAGTGTTCGACTTAACGACTTCGGAAGGGACACGATAAACCCACTTATCGAGCTTATGGCGCCAAAGAACGTTTATCGAGTATGAAACCCTTAAGTAGAGGTGCCAAGAGGCTCTCGCCAACGGCACAGATCTCAGGAGAGGTACGAGGTGTGCTCGTGAAAACCTCATCCTGGCGCAACCTCGTTAGAGATGAAACTATCTCCCTCACTCGCGTTGCAACTCCACGCTTGGGGCACGAGTAACCCACCGTGTCCAGAGGAAGGTAACTTACCGGTTCCGAAGAAGTCGCCCGCTTCCACGGTGAACGTTGCCGCGTTTTGAACCCAGTCAACGATCTCACCTCTCTCCATACAGAAGAGATTGAGGTAGTACTGCCCGGGCGCCAGTGGAAGTCGCTCGATCCGGCACGAAAAATGTCCGCTTCTCGGCACGGAATCGAGGCTAACCCCCGCCATCTCGCTATCCAGAACTACCAGGCACTGCCCGGAAGGCGCGTAAACCGCCATGGACGGGTTGACTTGCTTGAGGTTGCCGGTGCTGGTAAAGCTGGCGACGAACTCGAGATCCTGACCGCACTGGGCCGTGTCGGAGCGCTGACCACTCTCGCCCGAGCGGAGGCTGACGCCGGTGAAGCGGAGCCGGCCGCTGCCCTGCCGGTCGGTGCGATCGGCGAGGTTCTGGCTGGCAATCGTCGACGCAATCGACAGGTATTCCTTGATGACCTCGGTCGTCTCGCCGATCTTGACCAGCCGACCGCGCTCCAGGAGCATCGCGCGCGTGCACAGGCTCTCGATCGAGGCCATGTTGTGGCTGACCAGCAATACCGTTGCGCCGGAGGTCGCGGCGTCGCCCATCTTTCCAAGCGACTTCTTCTGGAAGCGCGCGTCCCCGACCGAGAGGACCTCGTCGACGATCAGAACGTCGGGCTCCAGGTGGGCAGCGACCGCGAAGGCGAGGCGAACGTACATTCCCGACGAATAGAATTTGACCGGCGTGTCGAGAAACCGCTCGATCTCGGAAAAGGCCACGATCTCGTCGAACCGCTTCTCGATCTCCTGCTTTCTCATGCCCAGGATGGCGCCGTTCAAGAAGATGTTCTCGCGACCGGTGAGCTCAGGGTGAAAGCCGGTTCCGACCTCCAGGAGACTCCCTACTCGTCCTCGCAAGACCGCGCGTCCCTCCGTTGGGCCGGTGATCCGAGAAAGGATCTTCAGCAGGGTGGACTTGCCGGCGCCATTGCCACCGATAACGCCGAAAATGCCCCCCTGCTGGACTTCGAAGCTCACGTCTTTCAGAGCCCAGAGCGTTTCCCGGTTCGAGCCCTGAGTTATGTGCGGCTGGAACGGGCGACGAAGAAGGCTGGTGATGTCGTCGCGGAGAGAGCCATAATCCGCCTTGGGCTGGTGGCTGATGACGTACGACTTGGAGAGGCCCGCGACTTCGATAATCGGCTTCATATGTAGTCCGCGAAGCTTCGTTCTTGCCGTCTGAAGTAGATCAGACCGACGACCAGGGCGCAGACGGCGCTCGCAACCGAGATGGAGAGCATTCCCCACTGGATCGCTCCCTCGCCGAGCGTGCTGTTGCGAACCGTCTGGATTACGCCGGTCATCGGGTTCAGATAGAGGATCCACCGGAAACGGGCTGGCACCATAGAAACCGGGTAGATCACCGGAGTCAGGAACAAGAACGTGCTGATCAAAAACGGCGTGATAAACCGGACATCGCGGTAGCGAACGTTCACAGCAGCAAAGAATAGGCCCAAGCCCGTGGCCGCGATAAACGCGAGAAACAGCATCGGCAAGAAGAGTAGAACGCCGAGAATGCCGGGGGTGATCCGGTAATAGACGAGGAGGCCGGCGTAGATTAGGAAGGCGAATCCGAAGTCAACCACGTTGACGATGGTGGCCGAAAACGGAGCGATAACGCGTGGGAAGTAGATCTTGGTGATGACGGACTGCATCGAAACCATGCTGTTGCTGCACCCCAGTAGCGCATTGCTGAAGAAATTCCAGAACAACAGCCCGGTATAGGAGAAGACTGCGTACGGAATGACTCCCGACTTGATACCCGCCACGCGATTGAAGAAGACCGTGAAGACCACCATGGTCACGAACGGCTGAAAGATCGCCCAGGCTGCACCGAATGCCGTCTGTTTATAGCGAACCTTTATGTCGCGCCAAGCGAAGAAATAGAAGAGCTCGCGATAACTCCAGAGCTCTCTGAAGTTGGTTTTCAGCGCTCGCCGGGGCTCGATGACGAGCTCAAGCGGCTTTGACTCGCCAGGCTTCTCGCCGTTCTTTAGCGGTCGTATTGTCTCTTCGAGTTCCATATGTCTCGTCCCGGCCGGGAACCAAGCTCGGTCTCGGGTAGTAGAAGCCGGCTGCGTGCGGCCGATCCGGAATTCGGCAGCGTCCCGTAGAGGATACCGGGGGCGTCGAAGTGACGTGCCAGAAGCGAGCGAAGAGCTAGTAAGCCCCGCGCCGCGTGAAGATCGCGGTGACGGTCATCAGCAGGATGCGCAGGTCAAGGAAGGTCGACATGTTCTCGATGTACTCGCGCTCGAGCGCCAAGCGCTCTTGGAAGTTCAGGGCGCCGCGGCCGTTTACCTGCATCGGACCGGTCACGCCGGGCTTGACCGCGAGCCTGAACAGGTGCTCGGGTTCGTAGCGCTCGACCAGGTCGAACTGCTCCGGGCGAGGCCCGACCAGGCTCATCTCGCCCTTGAGCACGTTCAGCAGCTGCGGTATCTCGTCGAGGCTCGAGCGCCGCAGGAAGCGGCCGACGCGGGTGACCCGGGGGTCGTTTTCGAGCTTGAACATCGGCTCGCTGAGCTTGTCGAAGGGAACGATCTCCTGGAGCCGATGCTCGGCGTCGGCGACCATCGTGCGGAACTTGCGCATTCGGAACGGACGCTTGTTGTGGCCCGCGCGCACCTGCGAGAAGATGACCGGGCCGCGGCTGTCGAGCTTGACGGCGAGCGCAACGATCAGAGCGATCGGAGCGAGCACAACGATCGCAATGCTGCTGACGGCAACATCGAGGATGCGCTTCAGGAACATCGTCGAGCGAGGAATGTTCCAGGTGCGGTATTCGAGCACGGGGAGATCGGCGATGCGGTTCATCTGTACTGCGGCGCCGAACAAGCTCCTGGCCAGCGGAACCACGCTGAGCCTGATTTGGTGCGCCTGCCCGAGAGTCGAGAGCTCCGCGATCACGTTGCTGTCGGTCGATGAGGCGGCGACAACGATCCTGTCGACCGAACGCCACCAGTCGTCTCCGTTCCGCAGGCTTTCGACGCTGACCTCCGATATCGCCGCGACGATCTCGAGATGGGCGTCGGGGAACAGCTCGATCTTGCGTCGGATCACCTCGACCTCGGAGTCGGAACCGATGATTGCGGTGCGTTCCGGCGGAGTGGCGAATCTCCAGAGGCGGCGAGTTATACTTCGCAGCACGAATGCCGACAGGGATGTGGCGAGCGTGAGGTGCGCCGCGCTGGTCAGTGACAACGATCCCGGTAGCGGCAATCGCAGGAAGAGCACCATGCCGAGCGCACCGAGCAACGCCCAAGTTACGATCAGTGGCGCCTCGTCGATCGTCAGGTGACGGAGGGAGCGCTGGTCGCGGTCGTACAGACCCACGAGCTTCGCCAGTACCACCCACAGCGGTACGAGTGTGATCGTCCAGAACAACGCGCTGACATTGCTCCCGAGCAGGAAGCCAACCGAGAGACCGCCGAGCAGCACCGCGAGGATGTCACTGGCGGCGAGCATTCGCCGCAAGAGAGAATCGCGCCACTCGTTTGACGATGGCTCCGCCCAAACGTCGACATGATCGACGATCGAGAGCGATTCAGCGGACTCCTTCTCGTGTGACGGAACGCTCGACATGCGGCTCTCTATCGTATCGTGATCGTGATGCGGCGACTGAACTTCCTGTGACTGCTCTCCGTCGCTCCACCTGGTGATTCCTGGTGGTTCCGTCGTCTCGCTCACGATACCCCAGCGAGACGCAGCCTAACACACCCCGATCTTCGTGGCTATTGGTAAGTCTGAGGCGCCGAGTAGTGTCTTCTCGGTGGGCGAAGAGGGGATCCTGCGTTTCTGGTCGAAGCGCCGTCAACTCGTCCCCGCCGGCTGGGCGCGCGCGGTGAGCCTAGCCGGCAAAGAGCGGTGACTTCGGGTTGAGCGACTTGGCCCGGTTCAGACTCTGCTCGGCGCTACGAATGTCTCCCAGCTTGGTTTCGAGACGAGTGGTCACGAGCCACAGCTGCCAGTTGTTCGGGTCACGCGCGATCGCGCTCCCGATCCAGCTGTGCGCGCGCTCGACGAGCCCTACCTCCTCGCTTACCAGAGCGAGCTGGAGGTATGGGCCAGAGGCCCACGGTTGGAGGTTGCGAGCGTCCATGGCGGCTCGAAGCGCTTCCGTCGCGTTCCCCTTGCGGTCGTAGGCCTGGCTGTCTTTGATCCTGAGCTGAGAGAGGAGCGGGATACCTTGGGCGCAGATGAGCAGCCACACCCCGATCAGCGCCGCTACCCCCAATCCGAATCGTCTTTGCCGAGCGTAGCGCGGTTCGCTAGTGCCGCCTACCAGCTGTGGCGGACTCGGAGCGGTACCCGCGGCGCTGCTCAATAGCGCAAGCGCCACGATCCCGATTCCGGCTACGGCGGTGAGCTCCCACATCCAATCGATCCCTGCGGCGACCGCGAAGGCGGCGAATACGGCGGTCAGCGCCGCCAAGGCTACCCGTCTCTCTCCCGAGCTTCGAAGCGAGCGCCATACTCCGATCCCGATCCCGCTGAGAGTCAGCGCCAGTACGAGAGCGAACCCGGGTATCCCAAGCTCTCCGAGCGACTCAAGGAAGAGTGAGTGAGCGTCCTTGACCGGGAGGGCGAAGCTCGCTGGCCTGTTCTTGGTCCACCACGCCTCGTATGAGCCTGCTCCGTCGCCGAGCACCGGATGGCTCTCCCACTGATTGATCGAAGCCGTCCAGAACTGCCAGCGACCGCTGCTGCTTCCGCTGAGCAGGTGCGACCTTGCGAAATCGCTGCTGGAAATGTTGCCGGCCGGCCGCTTGAACGCCTCGAACTGCTGTATTGGGTGACTGGCGGCGATTCCGATCGCGAAGACAACGACGATGGCCGCGACGGCGCCGCGATCGAGCAAGGGCATGGGTCGGAAGGTGCGCTTGCGCGCCAGCCGAGAGACGAGCTCCCGACTCGCCGCATACGCCGCTCCCGCGAGCAGGCAGGAAAGGCTCACGAGTATCGCCGCGCTCCTTCCCTCGCGCTCAACCAGGCTCGTCCCGAGTGGCCCATTCACGAGTGCGTTGCGGGCGACGAGCGTGGCGATTGCGACAGCGCTACCTACTCCCGCCCAGAAGAGCGCAGCGGCTGCGGTCCAGCGCTTCTCACTGAGCACTAAGAACGCGATCAGTCCGACGAGCGCCGTAACGACGCCGCCACGAGACGAGGCGAGGAATATGACGCAGGCGATCGCCGGCATCGGGGCGACGGCGAGCCCTCGAGCGACCGCCTTCTGGCTCGAGATCGCGATCCGAAGCAGCAAAGGTAGGCTCAGCGCTAGGAAGATCGCGAGTCCGTTCCAGTACCCCAGCGGAAAGCTGAGTCGGGCTGCGAGGGCCAGGAAGGTCGCCAGTCCCTGGTCCGAGAAGGAGCCCGGGAAGAACCTGCTGATGAGGGCAATGAGAGCCACTAGGGACATCCCGATAGCGAGTCCGTCACACCAGCGGAGAATCGACCCGCGCCTGACTGCGAGGGTTGTGAAAACGAAGATGCCGAGAAACAAGGAAACCCGGTTGAACTCGTTGAACGCGTCCCCGGCGCTCGGCGCCCAGAACATCGAGGCAAAGGTCCAGGCACAGAGCGCCGTTATGAGAACTCCTATCGCCAGCGACGCCCGGGTGACTCCCTTTAAGGTCAGCGTTCGCAGCGCCACGCCGATGATTACCGTCCACCAGACCGCGATCGCGAGCGTATTGCGGCTCGGGAGGGAATAGCTCCCGTTGTCGTAAGCCGTAACGAAGGTGACGGTCGCAACCGAAAGCGGAATCAGCAGGCTCGGCGAGAACGCGACCGAGCGGATTCTGTTTAGCAACGCCACGAGACTGGTAGACTAACGACTTCTTTCTAGGTCAAGGGCGAGAGGGGTTACAGCCGGCTTTGTTGTCTCGCAAAGGAATAGTCGCTTACTTTCTGGCCGCCGCGCTGGTGGCTCCCGCCGTCGCAACCGCGTCGAAGTCACCGTCCGGGACAGGCAGCTGCGGCTCCGCGTGCGACGAGTACACCGAGAAAGTCCCGACATCCGGCGGCCCCAAAGCGGTCGGGGTTGGAAAGACGACGACGGCAAAGCTGTCCGAGAAGACCAAGGTCGCTCTCAAATCTGCGAATAGCAAAACGGGCAACAAGCTCGCAGAGATCGCTACCTCGTCGCGGTACGGTGCGCCGACGGCGAAGATCTCGCCGAAGGCTCCTAAAGGCGAGAACCTCGACTCTTCGGTCGGCAAGTCCCTCGGGGCCGTGATCGTATCGATCGGTGCCGGTAGCACGGCTCGCCTCGTGGTCCTGCTGATCGCAATCGTCGGTACCACCGCCGCGGTCGGGATAGCCGCCATCCGCAGACAGCGCATTCTGCCCTGAGCCGGCGCTCTATCTAGAGCCCGGTTGCGGCGCCGACCGTCGCCAACTCGTCAGGTCGTCGACGAGCGGGCCGCTCTGCGCGCTTCGTATAGCCGGCGCAGTCGATTCGTGGCGCCAGGTTGCCGCTGGAACTCCGTACCGCTCAACGTACTCCATCCCGCTCGACCTGCCGGTCCGACGCGTCACGGCTTGCTCGTCATGCGCCCGGCCGGGTACGGTTGATCCGGAAGCTGCGGCGCGGCCGAGTGCGGCCAGGCAACGATGCCTCGGCTAGCAGTTATTACTAAAGGCACCGCATTTCGCCCAGGCCCAGGACTTCGTGGGAGCTTTCAGCGAGAACGCGGCGGATTGATCGCTGCCGTTGGAAAGGCGGGCTCTGAGGTAGACGGTGTTCGCGGGTTTGGGGATCGAGATCTTGAAGATGCCGTAACGGTTGGCGCTGAGCCTCTTTACACGCTTCCACTTGCTGCCGGACTTGCGCTCGATCAAGACGGTCGCCTTCTTGCTGGTCGGCGTCCGGCCCCAGACCAGGACGTACGGCTTCTTCTTCAACACCTGCGGCAGAGCGACGAAGGGGAAGCGGAAAGCGCGCAGCACCGGCTTGGCGCGATCCGACGAGATGCCTTTGGAGCTGGCGTAGTAGAGCCCGGACTGCCAGTACGACGTCGCAAGCGGCTGGTCGCGGATGATGAACCAGGTTACGAGCGATACTCCGGAGCTCCACATCTGATAGAGAGCCTGCGAGACCCAGCGCGTCTCGAGCGAGATGCGAACGCCCTTCGGATCGGGTGGCTTCGAATCCCAGCTGAACTCGGTGACCCAGAGACGCACCTTCTGTTTCGAGACGACGTGTTTCGCCTTGATGGCGGTGTTCAACACGGCTCGCATCTCACCCATGTTGCCGAGTGACACATTGCCGCGAACTTTCGCTTTGGTCGTGGGACCGCCCTGGGTATAGGGGTGATGCGACCAGACATCGACCTTCGTCTTCGTCTTGCACGCGGACTTGTAGGTGTACGTGACCTTCTTGGTCTTCTTGTTACGAACCTTCTTCTCGGCGACGCAGAGGACTTTCTCCATGAAGACGAGCGGCTTGGT
>Ga0066798_10000477_pt1 | contig 20471 bp, 22 predicted proteins | sample PersoiDNA2013203_FD_70961 | JGI IMG/M metagenome (GOLD analysis project Ga0066798, IMG submission 70961) | Permafrost soil microbial communities from the Arctic, to analyse light accelerated degradation of dissolved organic matter (DOM) -... | ecosystem: Environmental > Terrestrial > Soil >... | reverse complement strand
AATGGTGTGCGGTGAAAGAAATCTGATTATAATATGGGGTACGTGGAATTACAAACGTGCGACAGGCATGTGAATTCCATTTATACTGTTTTTAAGGCCTGCGCCAAATATATCTTATCAGGTTAATTGCAATCCAATAGGAGCTGCCATGTCGCCTCTGGAATTGTCGCGCAACTTTCATTTGACTCGCACCTGGGGCCTGAGCCGCCAGAGGCTGCCCTCCCTGCAGCGCGTGATGCCGGCGCTTGCCGAGCGGGAAATTGACCTGCAATCGCTGCGCCGCCTGCCCATCATGGACAAGGTGCAATACCGGATCCTGGCGCAGGAATGGCTGCAGACGAATGCGTCGCTTCCCCATTTCATGATACGTACGGGGGGCACCACGGGCATGCCGACCTTGCAGTGGGGTTATATGCCGCCCTATGCCCCGCCGGCTGCGCCGTCGCCCGGCGAGGCATTGCGCCCGCTGTACCTGAAGGCCGGCGATGGCCGCCAGGGGACCGTGCCGCACTTTCCGCGCGATGTGGGGGCGCTGATCGCGCCTTTGCGCGATGAGGATGGCTACCGCATCATGATCGAGATATTAAAGACGAAATATAATTTCGCCGGATATGAAGACCAGTTTTCCCGCATCTCGATACCGTTGCCGGCGGCAAAGAAATTGGTTCATTATATATTAGTGAATAATATTGACCTGCATGGATCTGGCCTGAAGGAAGTACATACGAATTCTTCGTTCGTGACGCAATCCTGGCGAAGTAAAATTGAATCTATATTGAATGCGAAGTTAATAGATCATTACGGATTCACTGAAATTCAGAATGCGCGCGCGCATGAATGTCCGTATTGCGGTTATTATCATTTCCCTGACACTATTTATCCCGAAGTGGTCGATGCCCGGGACCGGCTGCTCACCGCGCCGCACGCCAACGGCCGTCTGTTGGTGACGCGCCTCCTGAAAGAGCACGATCATGCCATGCCGGCGCTTCGCTTCGACAGCGGCGACATCGTGCAGATAGGTGCGTATTGCGAGATGGAGGGGGAGTGCGGTTTCAAGCCATGGGGCAAGGTGGATCACAGTATCGTGATCGACGGCACTGGGGGCGGCAACCTGTATCCCGTCCGTTATGGGGATATCCAGGAAGCGCTCGACCATCATCCGTTGGTAGGCCGGATCAACAATACGCGCCATTCGCTGGTCACGCCGACGGAGGGCGACGCCTTTCCCAAATGGCGGCTGGTATCGCAGGGGGATTGCCGCGCCAGGCTGGAAGTGGAAATGTTGTTTGATCCACGCCTGTTTGTCGAGGCCTGGCGCGCGTTTGAAGCGCAGCTGCGCCTGGCGCTGGCACGCAGCAACCACGAGTATCAGCATGCCATCGATACGGCAGGCTTTCACCTCGAGATAGCGGGCTTGCCCCCCGGTTCGCTGAAAGACAAGGATGTCATGAAATCCTAGCCTGCGATCCGTCCACGCTCAAGTTCCATGATGCCCATGCCCATCTGCCGTACTCGCCGCGCGCTGTTGACTTCCTCGGCGGCACTGGCTGCTGTTGCTGCCTGGCCAGGCTTTGCTGCCGGGGAGGCTGCGGCGGCAGGGTTGCCTGTCGTACGCTGGGGCACGTTTCGTAACTACCAGCCGGTGTTCATCGGCATTGCCGCAGGCTTTTTCAAGTCTGCCGGTGTGCATGTCGAAATGACCGGCAATTTCAGCAGCGGGCCAGCCATTGTCCAGGCGGCAGGCCTGGGCCAGCTCGATGCCGGCCATGCGGCGATCACGGGCCTGGCCAATGCGGCGGCGCAGGGTGTCGGGGTGCTGGGAGTTGCCGATTCCCAGACGGAGTTCGGCGATGCCCCTTTGCAGCAATGGTTCGTCCTGCATGCGGGGCCGGTCAAGGGCATGGCCGACCTGCGCGGGCGCCGCATCGCCGTCAATTCCCTGTCCGGTTCCTTTTATTACACCACGCTGCTCGCGCTGCGCAAACACGGCATTGCCAAGTCGGAGGTGCATTTCGTGACACTGCCGCATGAACGCCAGGAGCAGGCCTTGCTGGCAGGCTTGATCGATGTTGCCGCGCTGATCGATCCCTACAGCGTATCGATGACTGCGCAGGCTAAGCTGCGCCGGCTCTTTACCGGAGCCGACATCATCGGCGAGCGGCAGTTTTCGCTGGTATTTTTCCGCAAAAAGATGGTGGAAGAGCAGGCCAATACGGTCAGCCGCTTTTTGGCCGGCTATCGCCAAGCCGTCGCCTTCCTGCAGAGCGATACCCAACGTGGGAATGCAATCATGGCCAGGGCGCTCGGCCTCAAGCAAAGCCTGATGGTGTCGCACCGCTATACCAGCAATGCGCAGGTGCGGATGCGCGATGTCCAGTTCTGGCTCGATGTCATGCGGCAGGACGGCGGCCTGAGGCAGGCGCCTGGCCTGCGGGGCGATGCCTTCGCCACGGACCGCTTCAATCCGTGATGGCGCGCCCTGCGACCAGCCTGGGCGGTCCTGGCCATGCGGGCCGCTGGCGGGATCGGCGCGCGCCGCAGCTGCTGGGCCTGTTGGGCGTTGCCGCTGCGCTGCTGGCATGGGAAGCGTTGATCCGCCTGCAGCTGCTCGACCCTGTCTATCTGCCACCGCCCGGCGAAGTACTGGCGGCCTTGCCGTCCCTGCTGTGGCAAGGTCCGCTGCTGGCCGACGTGCGAGCCAGCCTGCATGCGGTGCTGGCCGGTACGGCGCTTGCCTGCCTTTTCGCGCTGCCGGCAGCGGTGCTGGCCCATTTTTATGCGCCGTTCCGGTGGCTGACGGCTCCCATGGTCGAACTGGTGCGCGGCATTGCCCCGTTGGCGCTGCTGCCGGCTTTTCTGCTGATCTTCGGACTGGGCGGCAAGAGCACGATCGCCATCATTGTCTGGGTCGCCTGGCCGCCCCTGTTCATTAATGTCCTGGCCGGACTCGACGCCACCTGCCGTACGCTGATCGACGCGGCCCGGAGCATGGGCGCGAATCTGCCCTGGCTGCTGGCGACCGTCTACCTGCCTGCTGTATTCGGGCACCTGCTGGCCGGCCTGCGGCTTGCATTGGGCAGCGCCTGGCTTGCCGTCGTCGCCGCCGAAATGCTCGGCGCAAACGCCGGCATCGGCTTTCGCATTCTCGAGTGGTCACAAACCTTCCAGGTGACCGCGATGTATGGCGCGATTGTTGTCACTGGTGTGGTATCGCTGGTCATTAATGGCGTCATTGGATGGCTGGCGCGCGCATGCGCGCCGCACCTGGAGGAACGGTGATGGCCCGTCCCCTGCTGCGGGTAGACGCGGTCTCCCATGCATTTCAAGCACGCCAGGTGATACGTAATTGCTCCTTCACGCTAGGCGAACGCGAGGTCGTGGCGCTGGTGGGACCCAGCGGGGTTGGCAAGAGCACGCTGCTGCGCATACTGGCGGGCCTGGTGCGTCCGCAGCAGGGTAGCGTGACGCTGTCGGCCCGTGAGGTGCAGCCCGGCATGTCAGGCCTGGCCATGGTGTTCCAGGACTACGCGTTGTTTCCCTGGCTCAGTGCGCAGGGTAATGTCGAGTATCCCCTGCTGGTCAATGGCGTGTCCAGAGCGCAGCGCCAGGCTGCGGCGCAGGCGGCCCTGCATCAGGTCGGTCTGGGCGACAGCTGCCGTCTCTACCCGGCCCAGTTATCTGGCGGCATGCGGCAGCGCGTCGCCGTGGCCCGCGCGCTTGTCGCGCGGCCCGCCCTGATGCTGCTCGATGAGCCGCTGTCCGCCTTGGACCAGAAGACGCGTGAACACCTGCAGGGGCAGCTGGCTGAGGTGTTTGAGCAACTTGACTGTGCCGCCGTGCTGGTCACGCATGATTTGTTGGAAGCCATACGGCTTGCGCAGCGGGTCATCGTGCTGACGGACAATGGCGACAGCATTGCCGCCGACCTGCCGATACCACCCGGCGATGGCCGCCAGCAGCACGCGCTGCTGCTAGACCTGCTGGCCGCTCAACACTTGACGTAGCGCCAGAACAGGCGTCGTGCCGCTTGCCCATTGCTGAGCACAAGCTGCTCTTCCTCGATGGCGGAGGCCAGCTCGAAACCCACCTCGTTCGCAAATTGCCGTATCCATTGCGGATGCCAGGGGAAGACGGCAATATCGTTCCCTATCGGTTCGCCGGGGTTGGCGCGCATGAAGAGCGTGCCGCCTGGCCGCAGCCAGCCGTGCACCTTGCGCAATGCCGCGGCGACCTGCTGCGCGCCGCCGAAGTTGATGCTGCCCAGCGCCAGGCAGACGTCGATCGAGTCCTCGGCAAACGGGGCATCGTGCAGGTCGCAGACGAGATCGGCGGCATCATTGGCGATATCGATGCCGATCAGGTTGGAAATTTTGCCTTTGAATGGATTGAAGCCGCAGCCGACGTCGACCACTGTGCGTGGCCGCAGTGCATTGACCTGTTCGACCAGCGCATAACCGCTGAGCGGAAAGCGGTCGATCGACGCTTGCCAGGTTTTGGGGTGAAAAAAGGCAATCAGCCTGGCGTTGTCGTTCATATCTGGCGTCTCCCTCAGATCACGCAGGTGCGGGCTAGCCCTGCCATGGCATGGCAGGCCGCCAGGACGTCGGCGACGGGCTGGTTGCCCAGTCCCCACTGCCGTTCGAACTCCAACTCCGAAACGGACTGGACCTCGGAATGGCTGTAGTGCAGGCCCAGTTCGTTCAGTATCGGTTTCATGCTGCGCCGGCGCGTTAGCTGCCGCTGATGTTGGGTGGCAAACGCAGCGATGTCCGCATTGTCGGCGGCGATCTGGTTTGCCATGTTGGCCGAACTTTTGTACCAGCTGTAATCAGGGTAGGAGATGCTGAAACCGCCGGCCGCCTCCCACCATGCCAGGCATGCGTGGTCGGGGCGGTGCACCAGCAGAAAGCGCGCTGCAGGAAAAGTGTGTTTCAGCCACGGCAAATGCCGGGCAAACAGATGGCTTTTCAAGAGCTTGGTGCCGCCGGCAGCGAGATAGGGGCCGGCGAATTCGTCCAGGAGTTCCGTCTTGCTCATGCTGCCAAGGTTGTCGAACTGGCGCCCGTACTCCATCCCTGGACCGAAGTAATTTCCGAAATGCAAAGCGCGGCTTCCCCCCTCATGGCTGCGCTGCAAGCGCATGTCCGAACGATTAACGCCGTTCGCATACATCAGCGCATGGGCGATGGCGCTCCATTTCGAGCCTGGCGTGCCCACCACAAAAACGATATCTGCTCCGTCTTCCTTAAACATGCTGGTCCTTGTCCGGTGAGGTGGGCGTCAGGCACGTATGGTGTTGTAGTGCACTAACATCTTTGCCAGTTTCTGCTGTATCGATGCTTCGTTCGACGGTTGCGGAAAATGCGCGTCGTTGAAGCGTTCGAGCCGGTTGATCGGATCGATCGGCGCCATGCCGCCCAGGTATTGTTCGAATTCGGCCACCGTGCGGCTGAATTTGTGTTTGCCGTCCCAGACAGTTTCCTTGAACAGCAGATGGGGCAGGTGTCCCTGCTTTTTGCCATGAGTAAGCATGCGCTGCTGAAACTTGACGAAACGCGCTGTGTCGGCGACGTATGCCTGAGCATAGCCGTGGCGGCTGGCATAGGGCATCCTGTCGCGCACGGTTGCCGCCAGCGATATGCCGTCGACGCTGGCAGGCTGCCGCCTGCGGTCGTCATTCAGGTCCAGGATGGTTGGCAGGATATCGACCGTGCGCACCCTCTCGGTATGGATGGCAGGCGCGACATCGTCGCCGATGAAGAGCAGCGGTACCCGCAGCACGCCCTCGGCGACGGAATTGAAGTGCCCGAAGCTCTGTTCGTCATATTCTTCGCCGTGGTCGCCGAACAGCACGATCAGCCAGCGTTTTCCTGCGAGGCGCTGCCTGAGTTTGGCCATGAACGGGGCAAAACGGTAACGCAGGAAATGCTCGATGCCTTCCAGATACAGACCGAATATGTCTTCGGCACGGTCCGCCTTCCACAGTTCCTGGATCACGCGCTTGTAGCGCATCAGGTGCTGCATGTCTTCTTCGTCTCGCAAGGTCTCGAACAGCTGGTCCTTGGGCAGGCTTGCCGAGGTGCCGACGCGCTTTTCCAGTTCAGCCAGCTTGCTGCGGTAGGCGTCGCCTCCATATTGCAGGTTGTGAAAGCCGTAGGGCACATGCACGCCGCCAAAATGGGCCAGGCTGACTGAGCGTTCCGCCTGTCCCAGCGCCGCGAGATAGTCATCGTCGCTTTCGACCAGGAAATGATCGATGCCTCGGTCGAAACCCAGGGTCGGACCGAGTATCAGCGGAAAATCGCTTTTCAATATGGTGCGGTATCCGGAGCGCTGCGCGCGGGTAAACAGGGTTTCGCCGCTCAGTTTCTTGTTGAAAAATTCGTAGACGCCGTGCCGCAGCGGCCATTTGCCGTTCAGGATGGAGGCGTGCGAGGCCGACGTGTACGGCGCGGCCGAGACGCAGTTGGCAAAGAAGGCGCCCTCGTCGACCAGGGCATCGAGCACCGACGTGTCGGGCGCGCTCAGGTGGGGATATTTGGCGGGCCACAGTTTCAGGGGATTGCGTCCGATGCAATCGCTGCGTAGCGTATCGATGGACAACAGGACTATGTGATCGTACACGGGCGTCTCCAGTTCAAAAGGGCAGGCCTGCCGATTGTTGCAGTTGCGGACAACATTTTCCAGGCAGTAGGCGCAACCCTACCTGGGCTCTCCAACCAGATGGCAGGCGCCTGCCTGGTAACTGCGCGTGCAAGGCGGCCTAGAGATCATGGTGGTTATATTTTTGGGAAGCAAAATACGGTCGTACACCGACAGGTGGGGCACATAGTGGGGGCCGGCATATGCGGTCTGCAGCTTCAATCCCAGCTCGCCGTAGCGGCGCAGGGCATCGAGGTGCAGGGCATGCAACTGCTCCGAATGGACGCGGAAATGGATGTTGGTGATGAAGCCGTTGCGATTGCTGAAGGTGGCGATGTCGCCGATCTCGAAGCTGACCCGGGCCGTTGCCAGCGAGATGGCAAGCTGTTCCATTTGCCGCAGTACCTCCGGAGGCTGGAAACCGCCGTACAGAAGGGTAATATGGGGATCAAGCTGGCGCGCGATCACTTCATCGTTGGCAAAACGATGTCGTTCGACAATAACATGATTGTGCAGCTCAGGCTCGACGCTCAGCACCAGTGCACATTCATGGGTGTCGCTGATTGCATCGAGGTTCAAGCGGTTGCGCAGGCTAGTCAGGCTGACCAAGGCATCTCCAGTGCGTTTGCATGCTGCAAAAGGTGACTTGCCGATGAGTAAGATGGCCGTGGCATCTGGGGAGCCACCGCCATCCTGTGCTACCCGCTTATGGCTGGGAATTTTGCGTCATGCTTTCCAGCTCCTTGGCCGTGATCTTCGAGAAAAACTTGACGTCGGATGCCTTGCCTGTCTTGTCATGAATCACATTCAAGGTGCCGGAACCGATATTCCAGGTTCGTTCCACGTGGCCGTTGGTCAGCAGCCTCATCGAAGCTGGCGTGCCGTACTTCTGGAAAAGCTCCGTATCGGCCTTATGAACAAGATCATGTACCGATTGCTTTGTGTCGCCAATCGTATCCGATTGCACGGACATATGTACCGCTGCATTGCCAGACATAATAACCCTCCTAAAGTTACGATGCACATCCATCCTAGAATGTGTGGAGGTATGGTATATCAAAATTAATTTATTTCCAGAATATTTTTCTTCGCCTGTTTTTATTCCATCTACGCTCTTGTGGAGTGGTGAGGGGTGTATATATTTTATGCTACTCACTAGCAACTTGATAGCTCCTTGATTATGTTGCGATAGTTTCTGTGATTATTATTCAGAGAACTATCTCTATTTCATGGAAAGCGAATGCCGACGTGTATTTTGGTGATTTTTGGCGAATTGATTGGCATGAAAAATTTTAGTGGAATATACGCGAATTATAACGCCAGTCTGCGCCCCATCTGGCAGTTTGCTATCGAAAATCATATATGAATATATTTTTTAATCATGTAAACGCGTTGACCTGCACCAGAACAGGTGATAAATTTATTGTTGGTGTGTAATCTGGTAAGTGGTGATATGGGACATCATGTATTTTCAGGGATTTCACGCTGTCATGAAACTTTTGCATTCCTGGTTTATTTTTGAAAATGTGTTTTCAATGAATCATTCAAGGAGAATCAAATGTTATCGTCAAAAGAATTCGTTGCAAGTCTAAAAGAAAATAATCAATCGCTTTTTAAGGCCAGCCAGATCAATGTGCGGGCCTATTTCGATTCCAGGCCATCGCAGATTGAAATGGTCGATCATTTCATCGGCCGCATGGTCAATGAACGTCTGAACATGGTGGAAATTGCGCAAAGCGTGGCCAGGCTGCCGGCCGACACGTCGGTCGAGGAATTGCAGCTCCTGACCAAGCAGGCGCACGACGAGGCAAACCATTTCCGCATGGTCAAGGACGTGATCGAACATATCACGGGAAAACCCTTGAATATCGAGGCGGCAATCGCTGCCGAAGCGGCCAAGCCGACGGCAAAGGGCGCCGACTTACTGAAAAAGTACGAAGCCGAAACCGATCCGATTGCCCTGGCCGCATACCAACTCGTTGCCGAGGGCCGCGCAGAAGCCGTCTGGAGTGAAATGGCCAATTGCATTGACGATGAATTCATTCGCCGCACGTATGCAAAAATTGCGAAGGACGAAGGGTTTCACGCCAATATCGGCGGTATGAAGCTGGAACAGCTGCTCAAGACGGAAGCTGATCAGGCGTATGCAGAAGCGTTGATCAAGAAAATGCGCCGCGACCTGTTCGAGATCAGTTGCCTCAATACCGCTGCAGCGCCGGCGGCCAGGCAGCTGGTTGAAGAGGCTTATGGCTGGTAAGGGTTCCCATGCAGGCAGGCCGGTACCCGGCTGCGCAGGGCTTCCGTGCTGTCATCGGTGGTGCGCTGCAAGGTAGGCGGACAAGCCAACCCCTTGCTGGCAGTGTGATCACTGCCAGCAAGGGGCACCTGCGCCTCCGTTCTGTCATCCATGGATGCTCAATCATTGTTCGGGAGCCAGGCAGAAGGACACGTCGACGGTATACCTTTCCTGTGGAGATAAGAAAATGATTAAAATAAATGCCGATATTTCTATTGCCGACCGGTGGCCGCTGAATATATTCCCGATTGCTCCCGGACAGCAGCGCCAGTTTGTCTCCAGTGGTACAGATTATATTTTGCTCAGGAATGCGAGTTATTCCAGCCACGAGGTTGATTTTAAGGGCGTGCATGGCGCCTTGGCGGTCAGCGCTGAAACAGAATATACGGTGAGCTGCGGAATGGATGCCAGCGCCTTTGTCGTCCGTTATCCGGGACTCAGGCTGGAAGAGCAGCGTTATTTTACGCAGAAGAATCTGGATATCGGCAATCTTAGTTATATAGATGGTGGGACGAATACCACGGCCATTAATCCCGGCAGGCTGGGGGATCCTGTCGTGAATTATGTGCATTTTCCGTCGAGTATGTATCAGACCTTGCATACCCACCCGAGTCACCGCGTGGGATTGATTCTTTCTGGTAATGGAAAGGTGGAATTGAATAACAAGGAAATGTTTAATGTGGAGGAGGGGAGTGCATTTTTCATGAGAAGGAACGAATTGCATAATTTCATAACCGGCGATGTGCCGGTCGTTTTATTTGTATTTGCCCCCGATTCGGGTTGCGGTCCCACGGATGAAGTCAATGCCCTGAAAGTACGCACCTATATCGGCCAACAGCGTGGGCAGCAGAATGATGAACGCTAAAAAATTATTAATCCTGACGGGACCGCAAGGGTCGGGCAATCATCTGTTTAGCCGGATATTGAGCATGCATCCCGCCGTGCAGGGCTGGACGGCACTGAAGGAGAAATACTGGGTGCCCAGCGATGAGGAGCCGTTTGCCGAATACTGGGTCCATCCGGGGCGCCTGGATGAACAGGTATTTGCGGAGGCTCGGTATTTTCTCGCCAATGTCAGCTGTCCATTTTTTTATGACGGCACGCGCTATTTGCCCAGGATACGGGAAGTGGCGGACCGGGCTGCATCGCTCGGTATCAAGGTCGAGATCGCCATCGTGGTCAGGGACCAGAATATCAATGCCGTTCAGCAGCAGCGCGTGGGAGGCCAGGTGACTCTGGGCATGGCGCAGGATTATTATTATGCGCATTTGATGAATAGCCCCCATTCAGTCCATTTCATCGATTACGAAGCTTTTTTTCTGCATAAGCTCCATTATTTGCGCTGGCTCGCCAGGGTGCTCGATTTCCCCATCGCCTGGGAGAGCGCCGATGTGATGCGTTTTATAGAGCAGGATGCCAATCGTAAATATGTGGCGGCAATCGAGGAGAACTGGCTCGATGCAACGATACGCAATGGCCGCCGGCCTTTCAGCGAACGTTCGTCGTAGCGCCGGCCACCATCCCAATTCACCCAAGTAAAGCTATAACTGGTCCTCAAGCCACCTTGTATGCCATATATTTACCTGACAATTATGTACTTACCTCATACGGCAACAAAATCTGCCGTTTGGGGCATAATCGGCCGAAGACCAGTTGGTCGGCGACGGCAGCACGTTTAACATGGCTGGCGCGCAGGCCGAAGCGTACGGTCGAGGCGTCAGCGGCGACTAGGCGAAAGCCGGTAAGCATGAGCGCCACCAGGGATGGCAGCGGGCATCTGGTTGCATTTAACGGAAAAGCATGAGCACGATCACGAGCACGAACTGTTGTTCCACACGCATGCACACAGCCACGACGCGCACCATCAGTACACGCATGACGACAGTTGGGATGGCCATGCGGCATCATCATGTGCCGCTGTGCCATGCGCATCCCCATTATCCTGATATTCATCATCGGCACGATTATTCATGAGTCCGTCCAAAATCAATCAGCCGATCAAGTGTAAATCCGCAGAGCTAGTTTAGCACCCGTCAGAGCCGGAGTACGGCGGCGGAGTAGCACCTCAGTAATATGTCGGCGCACTGTAAGAGCGCTAGATTTGGTGCTACGGGGTAGGAACAAATTTATGCAAATTTCGGGAACAACTTTGTGCAAACGAACGACGGTTACAGTAGTCTGCTCTGCATATAATTTTACATAATATAAATTATGCGAAGTTATGTCCGTACGACTGGAAATACTCGTTTGCCTCGATTTCAGAATCGCATATGCGATTTCCTGACCCACGGTACAGCGGCCTTGCGGAGTTTGCCAACGATGCTATTCGAATTCGCCCGGCTAACTTATCCGGCATTCTGCGTCGTGGTTAGCACACTGTCCCAGCGTCAAGTCCCTGCCGCCCGCAAGTCAGCCAGGAACTCCCGTAAATCCTCCGCATAAAGCTGCGGCTGCTCCCATGCCGGAAAATGGCCGCCGTGGGGCTGCAGCGTGTATTGCTTCACGTTGTAAAACCGCTGCGCCCAGGTTTTTGGGGCAAGCACGAGATCCTTGGGCCACATGCAAACTGCCGTTGGCACCTTCACGTAATCGCCAGCGCGCAGCGGCGCGCGATGGTGGCGGGCTTCATAGTAGTAGCGCATGGAGGACGCGATGGTCTCGGTTGACCAGTAGATATTCACGTTATCGAGCAGCATATCGGGCGGGAAAACCGTGAATACGTCGCTGCCGGCATCGCTCCAGAAGTGAAATTTCTCCAGGATCCAGCTGGCCAGGCCGACCGGTGTGTCGTTCAGCGCGTAAGCGATGGTTTGCGGCCTGGTAGCTTGCAGGTGCAGATAAGCGCCTTCATCCGCACTCCATTGTTGCACCTTGGCCTGGTAAGCGATTTCCTCGGCCGTCAACGGCGCCGTTGTTGCGTCCAGCGGCGGATCGACAACGGCGGAAATATGCAGGCCGGACACCGCGTCCGGATATGCCAGGGCCATGCGGGTGCCCACGCCGGCGCCGAGATCGGTGCCGGACACCATGTAGTTACTGTAGCCAAGCCCGTCAATCATCAGGCGGTGAAACAAAGCCACGGCCTGGACCTGATTGGGTATTGATGGCCGGCCGGAATAGCCAAATCCTGGGTGGGCGGGAATGACGACATCAAAAGCAAGTTCGGCACTGCCGCCAAAAGCGGCCGGATCGGCCAGCATGGAAGCCAGCTTGCCATATTCGACAAAACTGGATGGCCAGCCATTGGCCAGCAGCAAAGCTTGCGGCGATGGGCCTTTTCCCTTGAAATGCAGGAAGTGCACGTCAAAGCCGTCTATCGTGGCACGGAAGTGCGGCAGCGAATTGATGCGTGCCGCCGCCCTTTCCCAGTCGTAGCCCGTCTTCCAATAATCGACCAAGGCCCGCAGCGGCTTGGCCGGCGTGCCATAAGACCAGTCCGCAGCCACTGCATCGCACCAGCGCGTGCGCCGCAGACGCTGCAGCAATTCGGCGGCAAATGATGGATCAAATGGCGATTGCCATGGCGTAACTTTCACTTTGCTCATAATGTCCAATTCAGCATATTCGTAGCGGCCGTTGGCCGGTCTGGCGTACACTGGTAAGCATAGCTTCACGATCAGTGGGATGGAAGCGACGAATTCTGTGCTGCTCATTAGAAAAATTAAACAATGTCACGTATCCCCCTGCAATCCTTACCCGCCTTCAAGGCTGTTGCCGAGTTGGAGAATATGCGCGCTGCAGCCGCCCTGCTCCATTTGACGCCAAGCGCAATCAGCCAGCAAATCAACAAGCTGGAGGAGCAGCTAGGTTTTACCGTGTTTGACCGGCACGGCCGCCGGGTGCTGTTGAACGATGCGGGCAAGTTATTGCTGCGTAGCGTCGAAGCAGCGCTGAAAGAAATAGAACAGGGAGTGCAAGCGGCGGCGGCGATTGCTAACGCCCAGGCCAGGACGGTGGTGCGGATCACCGTTGTTCCTTCTTTTGCGCAGCGCTGGCTGTTGCCGCGTCTGGCGCGATGGCGATCGCTGCACCCTGATATCCGGCTGCAAATCGACACTACCCAGCAAACCATGGACTTGCAGCGTACAGGCTTGCATGTGGGCATACGCGCCGGTAGTGGCACATGGGCCGGACTGAGTGCGGAAGCGCTATGCGACCTTGATTTGCCCCTGTGCGTGCTGGCTTGCCCCGAGGCCGCGCAGCGGGTGGCCGATAACTTGCCGGCGGCGATCGCCAACGAATCCCTGCTTGGCGATCCAGAGCTATGGGCCAGCTGGTTCCAACTGGCCGGGATTGCCAGCGAGGCACAGCCAGCGGCGACGTTCGCCGACAGTGGCTTGATGCTGCAAGCTGCCGAACAGGATATTGGGCTGGTGCTGGCGCGCGGTCTGTACACGGTCGACGCCTTGCGCGATGGGCGGCTGGTGCAGCTGAGTAAGGTGGTCCTGCCGATGGCGTCTGCGCAGCGTTTCTTCTTTGTCTTTCCGCCGTCGCTACAGGATTGGCCGCCATTGACCGCCTTGCGCGCATGGCTGATGGAAGAAGTCCGGCTATCCAGAGTTGAACTTGCAGAGCGGGGCTTGCTCCGGCCATAGCATCGTTTTTGTCTGCCCCGCCCCGCCCTGCCCGGCCTGACCATGGGGCAGCAGGGCAGCGGCAAGGCGCAGCGTTTGATTCGGATGCCATCTCTGTGGCGGACCTGAAGGCTGGCCAGCAGGATTCGGTGCCCGCTATGCATGCGATTTCTTCCAGGTTGTACCGAACAATATAGTTAAAAAACAGCATCTTATTTTACGCCTCCCTACGGAAAAATTGTCGTCAAGATATTTTTCTTCTACGCTCTTTTTCGGTGCGTATTTTCTCCGCATCCGCACCCCTTTGCCGCCCCATTTTGGGGCAATACCACTATATCCAAAAGAACAAACTGGTATTACTTCTTCACGCTATTATCCCCACGCTTTACCAAGGTGGTATCGTGATATTGCACAAAACGTAAAACCAGTTGACTACCACCTGCAACAATTGCAATCTGAAAATTCCACCGGATTTCTATCCGGATCGGCCACGAAAAAACTAAACAGGAGCGGTATATGAAGAGAACAGTGATGAACACTTTGATCGTTGGCTTGCTGGGCGGTACCTTGACCGCCTGCGGGGGCGGCAGCGGCGACGCGCCAGCCTCCAGCAAGTTGCTGGCGGACACGGTGACCAATGCGGCGGTCGCCTGCTTCACACCATGGAGCAGCAGCACCGTTTATACGGCCGGGGGCCAGGCCAGCTACAACAACGTCAATTACACCGCCAATTGGTGGACGCAGGGAAATAACCCGTCGACTAGCAATGGCGGCACAGGCACGGGACAACCATGGACCTCGGCCGGCGAGTGCGGCACTGGCACACCAACGCCTACTCCAACACCTACTCCGACACCGACCCCAACACCGACTCCTACCCCAACACCGACGCCTACTCCTACACCTACACCTACACCTACACCTACACCAACGCCGACCCCAACGCCAATTGGCGGCCTGGCCAAGCATGCGCTGATCGGCTACTGGCACAACTTCTCCAACCCTAGCGGCAATACCTACCCGATCAGCCAGGTCAGCGATGACTGGGATGTGATCGTCGTGTCGTTCGCCGACAACGCGGGCAATGGCAATGTCAGCCTGACCATCGATCCATCGGCCGGCTCGGAAGCGCAATTCATCGCCGACGTGGCGGCCAAACGGGCCAAGGGCAAGAAAGTGATCCTGTCACTGGGTGGACAAAACGGTTCCGTGTCCGTGGGTTCGACGGCGGAAGCCACCAACTTCACCAACAGCCTGTACGCCATCATCACCAAGTATGGTTTTGACGGTATCGACCTGGATCTGGAAAACGGCGTGACGCAAGGCGCGCCTATCCAGACCTATCTGCCGATCGCCGTGAAAAACCTGAAGGCCAAGGTTGGCAGCAATTTCTACCTGTCGATGGCGCCGGAATGGGTGTATGTGGAAGGCGGCTATACCAGCTACGGCGGCATCTGGGGCGCTTACATTCCCATCATCAATGCGCTGCGCAATGAGCTGACTGTGCTGCATCCGCAGTATTACAACAATGGCGACGTCTACACCCCATACGCATCGGGCGCCCTGAAGGCCGGTTCGGCCAACCAGCTGGTGGCCACGGCGCGCATGCTGACCGAGGGCTTCAACTATGGTGGCAACACCTTCGCTGGCTTGCGTCCAGACCAGGTGGCCTTCGGCGTACCGTCAGGCCCTAGCTCGGCCGGCTCCGGCTTCACCACCAATGCCGACGTCGCCAATGCCCTCAATTGCCTGACGCGTCTGTTGAACTGCGGCACCATCAGCCCAAGCCAGGCGCGTCCAGACTTCCGTGGCGTGATGACGTGGTCGATCAACTGGGACCGCCACGACGGTTATAACTTCTCTGTTCCTGCCAAGAACGTGCTGAAAACCCTGCCGTAATCTTCTGATACTGTAAAAACGCCTGCATCTCTGTATTGGAGATGCAGGCGTTGTTGTTTCTATCGTGCAAATGCACGTCTATTGAAGTAAATCGACCAATAGTCTACATCTATTGATTCGTTTGGAATATTTTACTATCTTTTGTAAATGCGAATCGTTACTATCTAAATCAAGCATAAGGAGTTTTACAAAGGAGTTACTAGTGATCACCGCCCTCAAAACATGTAGCCAGGTTGCCACGCATATGTCGATCGCCTTCGGCCTCGCCTACTTGCTGACGGGGTCGTTGGCGCTCGGGGGACTGGCGGCCATCATCGAGCCTGTTCTGAACGTTGCCCTGCTTCCCAAGCATGAAAAAACCTGGCACGCGATCCGCCACCGCTACGCCGGCACGCGCTTTGGCCTGGCTGCGGTAGCCGGTGAAAAGCTCAGCCAGACCTTGTTGCATATCAGCGTAGCGTTTTGCGTGCTGTACTGGGCGACAGGTTCGATGGCCTTCGGCGGTTTTCTGGCGATTGTCGAACCGATCTGCAATGTGATCTTGCTGCCTATCCATGACCGCCTGTGGGAACGGCTGCGTACCCGGCTGGAAAGCCGCGGTGGCGTCCTGGCGGCCTAGTGCCGTATCAGTTAGCCGCCCACACCTGCGGCCGGCGCGCACTCCATGGCGCCGTCCGCTCCAGCTGGCCTGCCAAGCGCAGCAGCACGCCGTCGGCGCCATATCCCGCCATGAATTGCATGCCGATCGGCAAACCATCGGCTGACATGGCCAGCGGCACGGACATGGCGGGCAGCCCGGCCACGTTGGCCAGCGGCGTATATGGCGAATGTTCGAACAGGCGCGCCGTCCAGCCGAAGCCGTCCAGCTTGTCCTCATTCTCTGCATAGCGGCCCAGTTTCCAAGGCAATTCCGGCAGGGTGGGCGTCAGCAGCACATCATATTGCCCGAAGAAAGTGCCGGCCTGGCGCGTGACGGTATTGCGCACATCGAGGGCAGCCACGAACTCGACGGCAGACACTGTCTTGCCGTAGCGATAGCACGCCAGGGTCGCCGCTTCCAGGGTATCCAGCGATACGGTCCGGCCATGTTGTTGCGCCAGGCCATCGATCCATCCCACCAGATTGGCGCACCAGATGCGCGCATTGGCCAGCACGAATGCTTCCCACGACACGCCCAGCGCGGGATAGGCGGCTTGCACATGGTGGCCCAATCCTTCCAGCAGCCGCACGGTATTGTCCAGCGCGTCACTGATTTCCGGTACGGGGCGCGCGCCATTCCAGGCATCCGCCAGCACGCCTATGCGCAGCCTGCCCGGCTCCTCGCTTACCTGCGACAGCCAGCTGTGGACGGGCGCGGCCGTCAGATACGGCTCGCCCGGCATCGCTCCCTGCACCGCGTCGAGCAGGGCCGCGCTGTCGCGCACGCTGCGGCTCAAGCCCAGTTGCACGCCCAGTCCGCTGAAAATCTCATCCATATCCGGTCCGTTGGAGACCCGCCCGCGGCTCGGTTTCAAGCCGAACAAACCGGTCGATGCTGCCGGCACGCGGATGGAACCGGCCGCGTCCGTCGCATGGGCCAGCGGCACGATACCGGCCGCCACGGCCGCCGCTGCGCCACCGCTGGAGCCGCCCGCACTCAGTGCCAGATTCCACGGGTTGCGGGTGGCGCCCGTCGATACCGGTTCGGTGGTGGTGGCAAAGGCCATTTCCGGCGTGCTGGTCCGTCCCACCGTCACCAGGCCTGCCTGACGGAATTTCGTCATCAGATAAGAATCGGCCTGGGCCACATGGCCTGCCGCCAGGCGGCTGCCGTATTCCACCCGCTTTCCGGCCATGGTCACGGCGATATCCTTGATCAGGAAAGGCACGCCTGCGAACGCCGCTGTCTTGTCGAAGGCACTCACCTCCACCGGCCAATGTTCGACCACCGCGTTCATCTGCGGATTGACGGCAGCCACGGCGCGCAGCGCCAAAGCCTGCAGTTCGCCTGGGGAGACGAGGCCATCGCGCACCAGCCGGGCCAGTCCCAGAGCATCATATTGTGTATATTCAAGGAGTTGCATAAGATTGTTCCTGTAATAGATGAAGAGAATATCGTCACAGGAATCACTGTAGTCTTTGCGCTATCATAGTGGAAATGAATAGTTAAAATACTAGGTATAGCCATGGACAATTTACGCAGGCTGGATTTGAACTTGCTGCTGACCCTCAATGCGCTCTTGATCGAGCGGAATGTGACACGGGCAGCAGCCCGCTTGCACCTGAGCCAGCCCTCCGTCAGCGTGCAACTGGGCAAGTTGCGCGATGCTTTTGACGACCCGCTATTGCTGCCGGGACCACGCGGCATGCTGCCCACGGCGCGGGCGCTGGAATTGCTGGCGCCGCTGCAAGCCGTGCTGGCCCAGCTGGAACAAGTGCTGCTGCCGGTAGCGGCCTTCGACCCGGCACAGGCGCAGGTAGAATGGAAGCTGGCGGCGGCCGACGCCGCCGAGTATGCAATCCTGCTACCCATGCTGCCCGCCTTGCGTGCGCAAGCGCCCTTGTCGCGCATGGCCGTGCATGAAGCCGTGCCGGCGCGCATGGCGCAGCAGCTGGAAAATGGCCAGATCGATCTGGGCTTTGTGGCGCAGGAAGAAGCGCCTGCCGGTTTGCGGCACCGGCTGCTGTTTCGCGAACACTATGTATTGGCAGGCCGCCACGACCATCCGCTGCTGCAATCGCCGCCCGGCCTCGATCAGTTTTGCGCGCTGGAATTCATCGTGGTATCGACCAATGGCGGCGGTTACCGCACGGCCGTCGATACCACCTTGGAACAGTTGGGCCGTCAGCGAAATGTTGTGCTGTCAGTACCGCATTTTTTGATCGTGCCGCACCTGCTGGCGGCATCCGACATGGTGGCCATGCTGCCCTCGCGCCTGCTGAAAAATGCCCTGGGCGGCTTGCGCACCTGGGAGCCGCCTGTGACCATGCCCGATTACGACATGGCGATGGTGTGGCACGAGCGCATGCACCTGGACCCGGCGCACCGCTGGCTGCGCGAACAGATCGCGACGCGCCTGTGATAGGCTGGTGCTCACCATCAAGCAGGAGGCGGCATGACTAATAGCACGGACAACAAGGTTCACCATGCGGCGGCCGAAGGCTATATCACTGGAGCAGACCCTTATGTACGGGGCCGGCCCGACTATCCGCCTGAAGTAGCCGGCTGGCTGAGTAGCGTGCTGGGCCTGGCGCCAGGCGTTACCGCGCTGGACCTGGGCGCCGGCACCGGGAAATTTACGCCGCGACTGCTGGAAACGGGCGCTACCGTGATCGCGGTCGAACCGGTGCCGCAAATGCTGGCCAAGCTGGCAGCGGGCTTTCCCCAGGTACAGGCGTTGGAGGGCACGGCGACTGCGATTCCCTTGCCCGATGGCTCGGTCGATGCCGTGATTTGCGCGCAGTCTTTCCACTGGTTTGCCACCTCCGAGGCGCTGGGCGAGATCCTGCGCGTGCTCAAGCCGGGCGGCAAGCTGGGCCTGATATGGAATTTGCGCGACCCGCGGGTCGATTGGGTGGCCAAACTGGACGCCATCGTCAACAAGCTCGAAGGCGACACGCCGCGCTACTACACGGGCGCCTGGCGCAAGGCTTTCCCCCACGCAGGCTACGGGCCGCTGCAGGAAACCCATTTTGCGCTGGGCCATACGGGCTCGCCCGAAGACGTGCTGCTCAACCGCGTGCGCTCGACCAGCTTTATCGCCGCCCTGCCCGAGCATGAACGCCGCGTCATCGAGGAACAGATACGCACGCTGATCGAGTCCGAGGAAGATTTGAAGGGTGATGTGGTGACCGTGCCCTATCAGACGGCTGCTTTTGTCGCGCAAAAGCTCGCTTAAACGAGATCAGCCGGCCTTGGCATGCCCTAGCGCATCCATCGCCGCCTGGATAATGGATGGGCGCCACTCGCGCTTGAAATCGAGGCGGGCTGCAATCATGGCCGACACGCCCAGGCCCGAAAACGCGCTGGTGACGCGGATCAGTCGTTCCAGGTTCAGCGCCGCCAGGTCTATCCCCAGCGCCTCATACATCATCATGCCCATCTGCGTCATTTCGGGCGACGTGCTTTCGCCATTGTCCGATAGCCGGTTGGTGAAAGCCGAGATGCCTGGCCAGTCAAAGCTGAGCTGGACGGAGGTTTCTACCACCGCCAGGTCGCGCTCGCGGCCCACGGGAATGCCATCGACCTTGGCCAGCAGCGCACGCATCTGGTCCAGGCAGGTGATCAGGACTTGGTCATAAATGGCTTTCTTGCTGGGATAGTGATGCAGCAAGCCCGCTTTCGAGTACTTCACGGCATCGGCGATCTGTTGTAGCGACGTATGCTCGAAACCATGCTTGGCGAACAAGCCCGCGGCACGGTCGATAATCTCGGCGTCTATTTCAGTTTTGGTCAGTCTGGGCATAAGCTTCATCAAGAACAACATGGAGGACAGGGAGCATAGCCCTGTTTACCCAGCTATTCAAGGGCGGCACTAGCTTAAGTGTCCCCACGACATAGTCTGACTTATTTCTTGCCAGCGTACGCTGGCAAACAGATGCCGATGGTGCTAGCGGCAATCATGGGCTACCTTCCCCACCGCACAGGAAAAGCCATGACCGCCATTCCAAAGCCAGCAGTTCCTTACGATAACCGCTATGAAGTCGAAGAGGAAGGCGAGCAAGACACCAAGGCGCAGTTGCTGCACACACTGCACGGCATTTCTGCCACGACGTACAAGGATAGCGGCCACGCCACGCGCAGCGTGCATGCCAAGAGCCATGGATTGCTGCGCGGCCATTTAAATGTGCTCGATGGCCTGGCGCCCGAGCTGGCGCAAGGCATTTTTGGCCAGCCCGGCAGGTTTGATGTGGTCATGCGCTACTCGACCATCCCTGGCGACATGCTCGACGACAAGGTGTCCACCCCGCGCGGGCTGGCGATCAAGCTGATCGGCGTGCCTGGCGTGCAGCTGGCCAGCCTGGACAGTGATGTTACTGGCCAAGATGCCACCACGCAAGACTTTGTACTGGTCAACGGC
>Ga0066798_10000476_pt1 | contig 20485 bp, 15 predicted proteins | sample PersoiDNA2013203_FD_70961 | JGI IMG/M metagenome (GOLD analysis project Ga0066798, IMG submission 70961) | Permafrost soil microbial communities from the Arctic, to analyse light accelerated degradation of dissolved organic matter (DOM) -... | ecosystem: Environmental > Terrestrial > Soil >... | reverse complement strand
CAGGCGGCCTTGTCGCTGGGCATTCCGCTGCAACACATCTGGGCTGTGGTGTGGGGCGTGGCCGGTTTTGTGGCGCTGGTGGCGGGCTTGCTGTGGGGGTCGCGCAATGGGGTGCAGTTTGCGCTGACGATGACGGCCTTGAAGGCATTGCCGGTGTTGATCCTGGGCGGTTTTACTTCGATTCCCGGTGCCATCGTCGGCGGTCTGATTATTGGTGCGTCCGAGAAATTGGCTGAAATCTATATCCCACCGGTATTGCAAGACCTGTTTGGCGGCAATTTCGGCGGCATTGAGGGCTGGTTTCCTTATGTGTTTGCGCTGTTGTTTTTGCTGGTGCGGCCGGAAGGCTTGTTTGGTGAGCGGCATATCGACCGCGTTTGAACGCAGGCCTGAGGATCTATTCAAGGAGATGCAACATGCTTTATCGCGAAGCCGGTCAGTTCAAGACTTCTTATTTTTCCGATAGCCAGGTATTCCCGATCCGGCAGGACCGTATTGGCATGGCGCTGTTGCTGGCGGTGGCATTTGTGGTGGTGCCGTTGGTCGGCAGTACTTACTGGTTTTCGGCCATCCTGATTCCTTTTTTGGTGTTTGCACTGGCGGCACTGGGCTTGAATATTCTGACCGGCTATGCCGGCCAATTATCGCTCGGGTCGGCGGCATTCATGGCTGTGGGTGCTTATGCTGCCTATAACTTCCAGTTGCGCATTACGGGGATGCCGATTGTGTTGTCCTTGCTGCTGGCCGGCGGCTGTGCGGCCTTGGTCGGGGTGTTGTTCGGCTTGCCGTCGTTGCGCATCAAGGGTTTTTATCTGGCCGTGGCGACCTTGGCGGCACAGTTTTTTGTGGTCTGGGTGTTGACCAAGTTTTCCTGGTTTTCCAACGATAGTTCATCGGGTGTAATCAGTGCACCCAAGATTGATTTTTTTGGCATCGCGATCAACACGCCGGTCAAGAAATACCTGTTCGTGCTTGCCATCGTCTGCGTCATGGCAATGCTGGCCAAAAACCTGGTGCGTTCTTCCACCGGCCGCGCCTGGATGGCGGTGCGCGACATGGACGTGGCAGCTGAAGTGATCGGCATCCGCCTGATGCAGAGCAAGTTGCAGGCGTTTGCCGTCAGTTCCTTTTTTTGCGGCGTGGCTGGTGCGCTGTATGCGTTCTGCTATCTGGGCTCGGTCGAGCCGGATGGTTTTTCGCTGGATCTGTCGTTCCGTATCCTGTTCATGATCATCATCGGCGGTGTCGGCAGCATCCTGGGGGCATTCCTCGGTTCTGCCTTTATCTTGTTGCTGCCGATCTTTCTCGATAACGTCTTGCCGCCGCTGGCGGTGTTGCTGCATTTGCCGTTCACCAATGCCACGGTGTCGCATATCCAGCTCATGCTGTTTGGCGGCCTGATCATCTTTTTCCTGATTGTCGAACCACATGGTTTGGCGCGCCTGTGGCAGATCGCCAAGGAGAAACTGCGCTTGTGGCCGTTCCCGCATTGAAGAGTCGTTCGGTTGTAGACGATGCATACAACAAAAGTGTGCACATGGGTCATCACTATAAGGAGACAAGATCATGAAACAACTCAAGCAACTGGTACTTGCCGCGACGGTCGCGGCGGGTCTGTTGATGCCGGCGCTAGCGGCCATGGCGCAGGTTAGCGATCAGTTCATTGCGATTCCCAGTTACCGGGTCGGCCCGTATGGCACCAATGGTCAGTCGTATTACGGCGGCTATGTCGATTATCTCAATTACGTCAATCTCAAGGAGGGCGGTATCAACGGCGTCAAGCTGTCGTGGGAAGAGTGCGAAACCGAGTACAACAACGCCAAGGGCGTCGAGTGTTATGAACGCATGAAAAACAAGAATCCGATTACCCACGGCACTGCCATCAATTCAATGGCGACCGGTATTTCCTATGCCTTGATCGACAAGAGCGTGGAAGACAAAGTGCCGTTGTTGATGATGGGCTATGGCCGTACCGACGCGGTTGATGGTTCGGTGTTTCCGTATGCCTTCCCGTTGGTGACTACCTATCAGATGCAGGTCTCGGCCATTGTCAAATACCTGACCGGCAAGAATGGCGGGTCATTGGCGGGCAAGAAGATCGTCTTCCTATATCACGATTCTGCCTATGGCAAGGAGCCGATCATCGCGCTCGAAGCCGAGGCGACCTTGGGCAAGTTCAAGCTGGTGCAGATTCCGGTAGCGCATCCCGGCAATGAGCAGGGCGCCCAATGGTTGCGCATCCGTCAGGAAAATCCCGACTATGTGATCTTCTGGGGCTGGGGTGTGATGAACCAGACTGCCTTGAAGGCAGCGCAAAAGGTTGGCTTCGCGCGCGACAAGATCATCGGCTCCTGGTGGGCTGGCTCGGAAGAAGACACGATTCCGGCCGGGGACGCTGCCAAGGGCTATCTGTCGGCCACCTGGAATGTGGCCGGCAAGAATGTGCCGCTGATCGCCGATATCGAAAAAGTGGTCTACGGTGCCGGCAAGGGGAATTTGCAAGACAAGGCCAAGATCGGCTCGATCCTTTACAACCGCGGCGTGTCGGCAGCCTTGGCAACGGTCGAAGCGGTGCGCACAGCGCAAGACAAGTTTGGCAAGGGCAAGGTCATGAGTGGCGAAAACGTGCGCTGGGGCCTGGAAAATCTGAATATCAACAATGCTCGCCTGCAGCAATTGGGGGCGACCGGTTTGCTGCCAGAAATCAAGACTTCCTGTGACAACCATGAAGGCTCCGGCAAGGTCAAGATCCAGCAATGGGATGGGACTAAATGGGTATTGGTGTCGGACTGGATCGAAGGTAATAAAAACCTGATTCATCCCTTGTTCAAAGCCTCGGCTGCCAAGTATGCCAAGGAAAAGGGGATTACTCCTGCCTGCATGAAGTGAGCTTGATGCAGGCCTTGACGCCATTGCGCGATGCGTCCCGCTGCGCAATGGCGTGTTTTTGCAGCAAAGCATGAGCCCGGAAAGGCCGAACAGCATGACGACAGCACTGAACATCAATAACATCGAAGTCATTTACGATCACGTCATCCTGGTACTCAAAGGCGTATCGCTGGCGGTGCCGCAAGGTCGCATCGTCGCGCTGCTGGGTGCCAACGGTGCTGGCAAGAGCACCACGCTCAAGGCCATCTCCAATCTGCTCACGGCCGAACGCGGCGACGTCACCAAGGGCAGTATCGAATTCAAGGGCGAACGGATCGACCGGCTCACGCCGAATGAACTGGTGCGGCGTGGCGTGATTCAGGTCATGGAAGGGCGTCATTGTTTCGGCCATTTGACGGTCGAAGAGAATCTGCTGACCGGCGCCTATACGCGCGACATCAGCAATGGCGAAGTGAAGCAGGAGCTGGAAAAGATCTACGACTATTTCCCGCGCCTGAAGGTCAGGCGCAAATCGCAATCGGGTTATACCTCCGGTGGCGAACAACAAATGACCGCCATTGGTCGCGCCATGATGGCCAAGCCATCGATGATCTTGCTCGATGAACCGTCGATGGGGTTGGCGCCGCAGATCGTTGAGGAAATTTTTGAGATCGTCAAAGACCTTAACCGCAAGGAACAGGTGTCGTTCTTGCTGGCGGAACAGAACACCACGGTCGCGCTGCGCTACGCCGACTTTGGCTACATCCTGGAAAATGGCCGCGTGGTGATGGAAGGTGCGGCCAGCGAGCTGGCCAGCAATGAAGACGTCAAGGAGTTCTATTTGGGCGTGTCGGCGGCCGGGCGCAAGAATTTCCGTGACATGAAATTCTATCGACGGCGCAAACGTTGGCTGGCCTGAACCGCGTATGCAACCTGATGTCCCGAACTCCGATTTTTTATCCATGCACCCGGTAACGACCATGTCAGATATGCTCGATGCTCTTGAACAACGTGTACCGCAGCTGCGCGAAGCGGAACTGATGGCGGCCTTGCCAGCGCTGCTGGCGCGCGCGCAGCAGGCGCCAGGTTGGGCCAATATTTTGCGCGGCGTGCCGTCGCAGGATATTTTCGACCGTGCGGCGCTGGCGCAGTTACCGGTCACGCGCAAGTCTGACCTGCAGGCATTGCAAGCAGCCGCGCCACCGTTTGGCGGCTTGAACAGTACGCCACACCGGCAACTGCGGCGACTATTCGTTTCCCCCGGACCGATCTTCGATCCTGAAGGCCACGGCCAGGACTGGTGGCGTTTCGAGCGGCCATTGCGGGCCTTGGGCTTGCGCGCCGGCAATATCATCCAGAATTGTTTTTCCTATCACTTCACGCCGGCTGCATTCATGGTCGAAGGGGCCGCCGCCAAACTTGGCTGCGCAGTGATTCCCGCTGGCATCGGGCAGACCGAATTACAGGTCCAGACCATCGCCAGGCTGCGGCCTGATGCTTATATCGGCACGCCGTCGTTTCTCAAGATCATTCTGGAAAAAGCCGCTGAAATGGGTATCGTGCTCGACAGCCTGCAGCGCGCCCTGGTCAGTGCCGAAGCATTGCCGCCGTCGCTGCGCAGCTGGTTTCACGCGCATGGTGTGCCGCAGGTGTTGCAATTGTATGCGTCCGCCGATATCGGCAACATTGCCTATGAGTCGATCAGTGATGGCCAGGTCAATCCCGGCATGGTGCTTGATGAACATTTGATTCTGGAAATCGTGCGGCCCGGCACTGGCGACCCGGTAGCGGCAGGCGAAGTCGGTGAAGTGGTGGTGACTTCCTTCAATCCCGACTATCCGCTGATTCGTTTTGGTACTGGCGATTTGTCGGCGGTGCTCGATGGCGCGTCACCCTGCGGCCGCACCAATGTGCGCATCAAGGGCTGGCTGGGGCGTGCCGATCAAACCACCAAAGTGCGTGGCATGTTCGTGCATCCCTCACAGGTGGCCGACGTGCTGCGACGCCACCCGGCGATACACAAGGCGCGGCTGGTGGTCAGTGGCGAAATGGCCAATGACCGCATGACCTTACAGTGTGAAACGATGGATCAGGCTGGCGCCGAGCAGGCCATTGCCGAGACCTTGCGTGAAATCACCAAGTTGCGCGGCGAGGTGGAGTTTGTTGCGACCGGCACGCTGCCCAATGACGGCAAGGTGATTGAGGATGCGCGTCAATATGACTGAATGGCGTGCTTAATTGGCGGCTTAAGCGCCCGCTTAATCGGCCGCCGTTTTGACCACCGTCAGTCGGGCAATCAGGAATTCACCGTCGATGACTTTGCGGAACGGCACACCAGCCGCTTCGAAGCCGGGGCCGCCCTGGCTGAGCCAGACTTTGGCGACCGTGTCGAATTCATCGAATTGCATGCCCAGCATGGGAGCTGACAGCACGAACTTGGCGCCTTGTTTTTGCCGTTTGAGGATATCTTCAATGTTTGCCATACCTGGATTCCGTGCGCTGTGAACAGTGCGCATGATAACAAGAACAATCGGCGAGAACAGCATTCTTGCGCCTCTGCACCGGTGACGCCGCGGTTGTGGCTGTGTATAATGACGCGCGGATGTCGGTTTAGGTAGCAGTGCCAGGGCGGCATCCACAGAGCGCAGTAATGCGCTGCGCCAGTTGAGTATGCAGGGCGAACGTGAGTTCGCCTTTTTTCTTATGTGTTTTCCGCGTGTGCCAAGGCGGCCAGTGCAACCGATATCGTGGTTGCACCGCCGGCCAGGGCTGCGCTAACGTTATCGTTTGTGATCGGCTGACCATGTTTGATTTTATTCGTAACCATCAGCGTTTGATGCAATTCTTGCTGCTGCTGCTTATTGTCCCGTCTTTTGCGTTTTTCGGCCTGGAAGGCTTCAGCGGGATGTCCAGTGGTGATAATGGCGTGGCTAAAGTCGCTGGCCAGACCATTACTAAGGAAGAATTCGATGCTGCGCAACGTCAGCAACTGGACCGTTTGCGCCAGATGGCCGGCGGCCAGATCGATACCAAGATTTTCGATACGCCGGAAGCCAAGCGCGCCGTGCTGGAAAACCTGATCGGTCAGCGCGTGCTGGCAGCCGAAGTGATCAACGACAAGCTGTCCGTGTCGGATCAGGCGCTGCAACAGACGATTCTGCAAATTCCCGGCTTGATCAAGCCGGATGGCAGCTTCGACAAGGAGCAATACAGCACCTTGCTGGCGGCACAGGGTTTTACGCCGAGAAGCTATGAAGCCGGCGTGCGCCGCGATCTGGCCTTGCAACAGCTCAACAATGCCATTCAGGGCACAGCGTTCGCACCGAAGACGGTGGCAGCGCGCTTGTCGGACCTCAACGATCAGGAACGCACCGTGCAGGAACTGTCGTTCAAGGCCGCCGCTTTTGCTGGCCAGGTCAAGGTCACCGATGACATGCTCAAGGCGTATTACGAAAAAAACAGCAGCCGTTTTGAAGTGCCGGAGCAAGCGAAGATCGACTACGTGATCCTCGACAGTGCGGCAGTGTCGGCCCAGGTGGTGGTGTCGGAAGCGGATGCCAAGTCGTTTTACGATCAAAACATCAAGCAATATTCGACCGATGAACAACGCCGCGCCAGCCATATTCTGCTGACCGTAAAAAAGGATGCATCGGCCGCCGACAAGGCAGCTGTGAAGGCCCGTGCCGAGCAACTGGTGGCGCAATTGCGCAAGACACCGGGCGACTTCGCCAAGCTGGCCAAGGCTAATTCGGAAGACCCAGGCTCCAAGGATCAGGGCGGCGATCTCGGTTATTTCGGCAAGGGGGCCATGGTGCAGTCGTTTGAAGATGCTGCCGGTAAACTCAAGCAAGGCGAAATCAGCGATCCGGTGGAGTCCGAATTCGGTTATCACATTATTCAGGTGACCGGTATCAAGCCAGCCTCGGCCAAGCCTTTTGAAGAAGTCAAAGCGGAAATTTCGGCCGATATCAAGAAGCAACTGGCGGCCAAGAAATATGCCGAACTGGCCGAAATTTTTAACAATACCGTCTATGAACAGGGCGACAGCCTGCAACCGGTGGCTGACAAGCTGAAGCTGAAAATCCAGAGCGCTAGTGGCGTGACGCGTCAGGTCAACCCGGCACTGCCACCGAATACACCCTACAACGATGCCAAGTTCCTCAAGGCATTGTTCATCGACGACACCATCAAGGGCAAGCACAATAGCGAAGCCGTGCAGGTGGCGCCGACTACCTTGATCGCTGGTCGTATTGTTGAATACAAGCCGGTGACCAAACGTCCGTTCGAGGAAGTCAAAAACAGCGTGCGCGATCTGGTGACGCTGGAGCAGGAACTGGCCCTGGCGACCAAGGCTGGCGTGGCCAAGCTGGCTGAACTCAAGGCCAAGGACGATACGACCGGTTTCGGTGAAGCCAAAGTGGCATCGCGGGTGAAAACCCAGGGTTGGAATCAGGCAGCTTTCCTGGCTGTCATGAAGGCCGATCCGACCAAATTGCCAGCATTTGTCGGTGTTGACCTGCCAGGCCAGGGTTACAGCGTGTTCCGTATCAGCAAGGTAGCACAACCGGCAACACCGGACGTTGAGCGTCGCAAGACTGAGCGCGAACAGATCGCCAATTCGCTGGCACAACAGGAAATGCTGTCGTATATCAATTTCCTGAAGGAAAAAACCAAGACCAAGATCCTCAAAGGTGGTGAGTTTGGCGCGCCAGCCACCGCTGGTGATGCTGCAAAATAAGCAAAAAAATTGACCGCCTGTCAGCAGGTGGTCAATAGGCATTGCTGAAATGGCAATGTTGTATCAGGTAAAAAGGGCTATATTTGTAGCCTTTTTTTACGTCAAAAAATACGCAGTCGAACGTACAATGGGTTTTCACACCAGCTACATACGCCTACGCCAATGTCTGTTCATCCGCCTGCACCAACTTCTGCCCCGGTCTTGATCATCCATACCGGTGACCCCAACGATGAGCTGAAGCACACCTATGGCAGCTATGCCGTTCAATTGCAGAGGGCAGCCGGGTTGGCTGATGATGAAACTGAAATTGTTTCCGTGTTTCAAGGTCAGGCACTGCGTGCGCCGGATCAATATCGCGCCGTTCTTATTACCGGATCGCCGACTATGGTGACCGATATGGTGGAGTGGAGCGAACGTACCGCGCAATGGTTGCGGCAAGCGGCAGAATACGGCTTGCCGATGTTTGGTGTCTGTTACGGCCATCAACTGCTGTCACATGCCTTTGGTGGCAAGGTCGGTTACAACCCGGCTGGCCGTGTGGCTGGCACTATGGCGGTGAGCAAGCAGGCCGCGGCGGCGGAAGAGAATTTGCTGCGCGAAGCGCCCGAGAATTTTGCCGCTCATATGCTGCATACCCAGGTGGTGCTGGAGCCGCCAGCAGGTGCCGTGGTGTTGGCGTGTTCGCCAATGGACCCGCATCACATGCTGAGACTGGCACCGAATATTTTTTCAGCACAATTTCATCCCGAATTCAGCTGTGAATTCGTCAAGGCGCATCTGATTTATTACACCGATACCTACCGCAACAATGGCATCGACACACTGGCCATGTGCGAATGCGTCAGCGATACGCCGCAGTCAGCGGCCATTTTGCGCCGCTTTTTGCATTTACATGCGTGAAGTCTGAGGCTATTTCAACAAAGGCTGCAATTGTGGCCAGACATTGTTGAGTATGGTCGGGTGTGCCTGCGCGAGCGGGTGCAGGCGGTCCGCCTGAAATAGCTCCGGTTTGTCGGCCACGTCCTTGAGCAGGAAAGGCACCAGCGCCACCTTGTTTTGCTTGGCCGCAGCGGGGAACATTTGCGTGAATTTGGTGGTGTAGTCCGGCCCGTAGTTGGGCGGAATTTGCATGCCGATCAGTAGCACCTTGGCCTTGTTCTGGCGTGCCAGGTCGATCATTGCTTGCAGGTTGGCTTTGCTGGCATTCAACTGCAGGCCACGCAGCGCATCGTTGGCACCGAGTTCGATCACCACGACTGCGGGATGATGTTGGGCCAGCAGCGCTGGCAAACGTGTCTTGCCGCCAATCGTGGTTTCGCCGCTGATGCTGGCGTTGACGATGACGGCGCTGATTTTTTCTTGCTGCAATCGTTGTTCCAGTAGCGCTACCCAACCGCTGCCGCGCGCCAGACCGTATTCCGCTGAAAGACTGTCGCCGAGCACAAGCACGGTTTTTGGTGCAGAATGGGCAGTCATCGCTGTCATCAGCATTGCCAGCGTCAACAGCGACTGCAGTGCGCGGTGACGTATCGTGTTCTGCCAGCGTTGCGCCCATCCTGTGGTTTTCATCAACTTCACATCGTATTGCATGCCTGATTCCTTTGTTGATCCTGTAAGTCCTGTTACGGCCGCGCCTGCCGCGGTGGCCGCCATTGAAGTGATTCAATTGTCCAAGCGCGTCGCTGATGTTGCCGCTGCCGCCACCGTGGTGAGCAAGGCGGGTGAACTGGCGATTTTGCACGACGTCAATTTTAACGTGCCGGCTGCGACCACGCTGGCCATTGTCGGTGCATCCGGTTCCGGCAAGTCGACCTTGCTGGGTTTGCTGGCCGGTTTGGATACACCGTCGGACGGTACCGTCAAGATTGATGGCGTCGATATCTTCGCGCTCGATGAAGATGGCCGTGCAGCCGTGCGCAAGAACAAACTCGGTTTTGTGTTCCAGTCGTTCCAGTTGCTGGGGCATCTGAATGCCGTGGAAAACGTCATGCTGCCGCTGGAATTGCGTGGCGACGCTGAGGCGCGCAGCAAGGCCGAGCGCATGCTGGCGCGGGTCGGCCTGGCGAGCCGTCTGAAGCATTATCCTAAATATCTGTCCGGTGGCGAACAACAGCGCGTTGCGCTGGCACGCGCGTTCGTCACTGAACCACCGTTACTGCTGGCCGATGAGCCGACCGGCAGTCTCGATGCCACGACCGGTGAAGCGGTCATCAAGCTGATGTTCGAATTGAATCAGGAACGTGCATCGACGTTGGTGCTGGTCACCCATGATGCATCGATTGCCGCACGTTGCGCGCGCACCATCACGATTGCAGCGGGACGCCTGGTCTGACTCCAGCTTAGCGGACGTTGTCGCGGATGATCTGGTTGAACAGCGCACGCACAGCCGGAATGACTTCACTGGCCGTCAGGCCGACCGGTCCGACGCCATCGTCAACCAGTTGATCGGCAGCCTTGCCGTGCAACCAGACCGCCGCCAATGCCGCCTCCGCAATCGGCCAGCGTTGCGCCAGCAGCGCGCCGCACAGGCCGGACAAGACATCGCCAGTGCCTGCCGTGGACAGCGCCGGGTTGCCGGTTGGATTGATGACCACACTACCGTCGGGGAAAGCAATCACGCTGCCGGCACCCTTGAGGATGGCAATGCAGTTGAAATGGCGTGCCAGTAGACGGGCTGCCTGCGGCCGGTCGTTTTGTACATTGCCCGTGGTGCTGTCGAGCAGGCGCGCCGCCTCTAGCGGGTGCGGCGTGATGATGCTGCTGTACTGCAGCGCATCGGCACTGGCCGAGCGGCTTTGCAACTTGTGTTGCAAGCCCGGTTCGGCGGCAATCATGTTCAGGGCATCGGCATCGATGACAATGCGGCCCTGGGCTTCCAGCGCTCGGGACAGCACATCATGTGCATGGCGCGAGGTGCCCATGCCGGGGCCAATCACGACTGTTGCCGTACCGAATTCGACGCGGTCAGCCTGACGCATCATCAGTTCCGGGTGGACGCTGTCGTAAGCCGGGGCATCGTCGACGAAGGCGATATACACACGCCCGCTGCCGGCATGCGCGGCCATGCGCGCGGCCAGTACCGGTGCGCCGCCCATGCCATGGGCGCCGCCGACCACGATGACGTCCCCGTAACTGCCTTTGTGGGTATTGCCAGCACGTGGCTTTAGCGCGCTGGCAAACAAGGGCAGTGCATTCAGACGCGCGCGCGTGGGCACCAGGTGGCGGCTATCGATGTCGAGCCCGTCGATTACGATGCTGCCGCTGTAATCCTGGCCGTCGCAGGTATGCATGCCGAGCTTGTCGCCGATGAAGCTGAGTGTATGACTGGCGCGAATGGCGCTGGCATCGCCGCCCAGATTGCCGACGATGCTACCAGTATCGGCATTGAGGCCGCTGGCGATATCGATGGCCAGTACCGGGCAGCGCAGCGTATTGATGTAATCGATGCAGCGGCGCATACGGCCATCGACCGAACGCGTCAAGCCGATACCGAGCAAGCCGTCCAGCACCAGTGCCCAGTTGTGTGAACGCAAATGTTCGGGCGTTGCCACATCGAGGAAGTCGACTTCGGCAGCGCGTGCGCGCAGCAGGGCGCGACGAGCATCCTGGGCTTGTTTTTGCTCATCGCAGTACAGCGCGACGCAGACATGCAAATGGAATTGCGCCAGATAACAGGCCGCTTCCAGCGCGTCACCGCCATTATTGCCGGGACCAGCCAGAATCAGCACATGCACATCCTGTTCACCGCCCAGCAGATGCAGGGCCTGGCGCGCACAGGCTTCGCCGGCACGTTGCATCAGGGTGTAAGAGGGCAGGTCAGCCAGCGCGGCTTGTTCGATCTGGCGAATCTCGGCAACCGAATAAAGCGCACTCATAGGTCATGCGGCCCGGTAAGGTGAACAATCGTGGCTGGAAGGGGAAGTGCAAGAAAGGTGCTGCCTGGTCATTTTAAGGCAATTGGAAAAAATGCGCAGGTTTGCCGCACCTGAGTGCGATTAGTTGCGCATTACACTCAGGCACTGGCACCCGACCACAGCAAACCATCGCTGTTGATCTCGCTGTCGCGTCCGGCGATGGCGTCAGCCAGTAACTTGGCCGAACCCACCGCGGCAGCCCAACCGTGTGCGCCATGGCCGGTATTGATGAAGATGTTGCCATGCGTGGTGGCGCCGACCAAGGGCATGCCATTCGGTTGCAGGGCGAAGGTATTGCTCCAGAAGTTGGCGGTATTGAAATTGGCCGCGTTCGGGTAATACTCGTTGGCAACCTTGAGCAAGCTGTTGATGGCCTTGGCATGTGGCTGATTGGTTCGGGGCAGAAAGCCGAGCAGGCCCGAGACCCGAATGCGGTTGCCGACGCGGGCGATGGCAATCTTGTAACTCTCGTCGAACAACACGGTGTTCGGCGCTTCGTCGGGATTCTTGACCGCCGCCATGGCGTTATAACTTTGCAGCGCGCACAACGGTAATGTCATGCCCAGCGGTTTGAGCAAGGGCAGATTCTGCATGCCAGCGGCCAGCACCACGCTGTCTACGCTCAAGGTTTGTTCATCGATGTCGATGGCGATCCGACCGCCAATTTCCGGGCGTATGGCCTTGACTGTTTGCGAGAAATGAAACTGCACGCCCAGCGATTGGGCAATGGCCCGTAACTGTTTGACGAACAGCACGCAATTTCCGGCCGTGTCGTTCGGGTAGTACATCGCACCGGCCAGCGGGAGGGTCGATTGAAAGGCCGGCTCGATGCGCTGAATTTCTTCGCCCTGGACTTGCTGGCGCGGCAATTCGAATTGTTGCAAGCCATCCTGAATCGCGGCACTGCGGTCGGCATCAGCCTGCTGGCGGAACAAGTGCAGCAGACCTTGGCTGTTTTCCTGTTCCAGGACGTAATGTTCCTGCAAGTGTTGGGTCAGCATCTGGCCATAGGCTGCCAGTCGCGTCAGGCGTTGCTTGTTGAGCGAAAAATAGTCCTGATAATCGCGCCGGCTTTTACGCACCCAACGCCAGCGGCTGGGGCTCAAGCCTGACTTGACCAGAATCGGCGGTTCATTCCTGAATAGATTCGACCAACCGGTCTTGAGGATGCCCGGCAAGACCAGCGGTTGTGCCGCGCAGGGCGACAGCAGTCCGGAGTTGCCATAGGTTGCTTCTTCCGCAACATTGGCGCGACGCTCCAGCACGGCAACCTCAAAACCGGCACGCGCCAGAAAATAGGCTGTCGACACGCCGGCAAGGCCACCACCGACGATGGCAATTTGTTTCAGTGTTTTATTTTGCGTCACTATTTTCGTCACTAGAACTTATTTCATAATTGAACGCGAACACGAACGCATTTTGCGTCAGGTGGCGCTCCGCATTGCAGAGCCAACAGACCGTTCGTTCCGGGTTCTTGCCAGAGCAGGCGCACGTCAAGCGTTGCCAGCACCTGCTCTGGTAAAAAAGCATCTTACTGCCAGGGATGAAATGAATTCTGCATGGGCCGCCCATGGTTGCCGGCCAGCATCGGGGCGGCATCACCAGGAGGTAGCGCCGCTGTGCCTTGATATTGCGGGCTGAATGATACCAAATCGCGGTCAATTCCGAGCACCGTCCTGGTATTTTTGTCGTGCGCTGCAGGTCGCTGCCAGCCAATCTGTTCCAATGATGGTCGCCGAGCGGGAACCGGACGTGCCAAATGTGCTCTGAGCAAAGCCGCAATGCAGTTTCCTGGGGGCGCAACAAGATTTCAGCTATGCTGAGTTTTGTTGCATTTTTGATATTTGAATTAAAAAAGGTGATTCTATGACCATGACCAAACGTTTTTATTCCTTGTTTTTCGCTGTATGCATGTTGATCCTGGCAGGCTGCGCTGCCACACCGCAAAAGGCCAGTACCGGCCAGATCATCGATGATTCTGTCATCACCACCAAAGTGAAGGCGGCGATTTTTGAAGAGCCGAATCTGAAGTCGCTGCAAATCAGCGTCGAAACCTACAAAGGCATTGTGCAGTTGAGCGGCTTCGTCAATGCCAGCGCCATCTCGCTGCGTGCCGCCGAAGTAGCGCGCAAGGTGGACGGCGTGCAAGGCGTGCGCAACAGTCTGGTGGTGAAGTAAGCGGTTACGTCAAGCTTGGCCCGCATTGCTTGACTGCGGTTGCGGGCCGCTTGCCGGGTTAGTATCCTGTTGTTGCAGCTCATCAAAACCTTGCCGCAGAAAATCCAGCAGCGTACGTATCGTTGGTGAACTGCTGCTGCGGTGTGGATAGACTGCGTGCAGGGGCACCTGCTCCTGCGTAAAGTGATCCAGCACCGTCACCAACCGTCCAGCGTGCACATCGCAGCGCACGTCAATCCATGACTTATAGGCAATGCCGGCACCGGCCACCGCCCACTCGCGGGCCACGGCAGCATCATCAGTCATGCGGTCACCTTGCACCTTGATTTCCAAGCTGCGTTTGCCATCCTCAAAACGCCATTGGTTGAACAAACCATGCTTCAGATAAAACAGCAGGCAATTGTGTTGCTGCAGGTCGGTCGGTGCTTGCGGCGTGCCGTGTTGTGCCAGATAACTCGGCGCAGCCACCAGCACCCGGCGGCCGCTAGCCAATTGCTGCGAGACCAGTGAAGAATCGCCCAGCTTGCCTGACCGGATCGCCACATCGACCGCATCGCGGAACAAGTCCGCAATACGGTCCGAGAATTGCAGGGTGAATTTGACCTCGGGATAGCGTTGCTGAAACGTATTGAGCCATGGCACCAATACATTGCGGCCAATATCGGATGGCATGGACAACCGTAGATGACCGCGCACGGCATCCTTGGCGCTGCTGAGCAGGTTCTCGCCTTCGGCCAGCAGGGCTAACGCGTCGCGGCAGTATGCGAGAAAAATTTCACCATCGGCCGTGAGCCGCATGCTGCGTGTGGAACGGGCAAACAGGCGCGTGTTGAGTCGTTGCTCGATGCGCTTCAGGCTGGCGCTGGCGGTGGCCGGCAATACCCCGAGCAGGCGCGCGGCCTGCGACAGGCTGCCGGTGTCGGCGGTATGGACTAGTAGTTGTAGATCGGTGGTGGCGTACATCAATTATTTTCAAATTAAATTTGTAAGTGATTAAATTTTAAGCCTATTTATTGGTTTCTGTGATGGTGTGATAATGCAATCAACCCGGACATGCCGGGATTTGAATGAGGAAAAGCACCATGAATCAGACCAAGGCCGACACCATGAAAGCAATTGCACTGCATCGTTATTTGCCTATCGATGACCCGGAGTCATTGATTGAGGTTGAATTGCCAACGCCGACGCCGCTCGGGCGTGATTTGCTGGTAGCGATAGAGGCGATTGCGGTCAATCCGGTCGACGTCAAGGTGCGTGCGCCGAAGGACAAGGTCGAAGCCAGTCCGCGCGTGCTGGGCTGGGATGCCGCGGGCGTGGTGGTTGCCGTCGGGACCGAGGTAAGTGGCTTCACGCTTGGAGATCGGGTGTTTTATGCCGGTGACATTACGCGTCCTGGTTGCAACAGTGCGTATCAACTGGTCGATGAACGCATCGTCGGCCATGCACCGGCGTCGTTGTCGTTTGAACAGGCTGCGGCCTTGCCGCTGACGGCGATTACCGCCTGGGAAGCCTTGTTCGAGCGCTTGCATGTGCCGCGCAAATCCACTGCGGCCAAGCCGGCCAGCATCTTGATCATCGGTGGTGCTGGCGGCGTTGGTTCCATCGCGATCCAACTGGCAGCCAAGTTGACGACGTTGCAGGTGATCGCCACTGCTTCGCGGCCGCAGTCGGCGCAATGGGTGCGCGAATTGGGGGCGCATCAGGTCATCGACCATTTCGGTGACATGTCCGCCCAACTCAAGGCCTTGGGCATTGCCAATGTTGACTATGTGCTCATCCTCAATGACACCGACCGCCATTTTCCGGCCGCAGCCGAGATCGTCGCGCCGCAGGGCACTATCGCCACCATCGTCGAAAACGCCGCGCCGCTGGATGTTTCCCTGCTGAAAGCCAAGAGTGCCGGTTTTGTCTGGGAATTCATGTTCACGCGCTCCATGTTTCAGACCACAGACATGGCCGAACAAGGCCGTTTGCTCGATGAAGTGGCGCAACTGGTCGATCAAGGTGTGCTCAAGACCACAGTCAATCAGGTGTTGTCGCCGATCAACGCTGCCAATCTGCGCCGTGCCCACGCTGAGCTGGAAGGCGGACGCGTGATCGGCAAGATCGTCCTGAAGGATTTTTAAGGCGAGCGGGCGCTGGGGGATGGCGGTTTCGCTGGGCCGAGGCAGGGCGCTCGGGGTATAATGCCGCTTTTCGTTCCAGCAGTGCCGGGACGACATTTCCACCGCCACATCCTCCATTCATTGCCATGCTGATTCTGCCGGGCTCCAACGCCCTTTCTGCCTTCCGCACTCAACGTCTGTTATCCCAATTGCAAGCGGTTGACGCTGCCATCACTGGTGTGACCGGGCGCTACATCCACTTCATCGATGCTGTCGGTGCCGTGTCGGACGACGACCATGCACGCCTGCAAGGTTTGCTGACCTACGGCGAGCCATTCGATGGCGTGGCCGAGGGCGATGAGTTTGTCGTGATTCCGCGCTTTGGCACCATTTCGCCGTGGGCCAGCAAGGCCACCGATATCGCGCGCAACTGCGGCATGGCCAATATCCATCGCATCGAGCGCGGTATTGCTTATCACGTGCACGTCAAGAGCGGCTTGCTGGGCGGCGCCAAGAAGTTGAACGAAGCCAGTCTGGCAGCCGTGGCGGCCTTGTTGCATGACCGCATGACCGATATGGTGTTGCGCAATGCAGAAGAAGCGGCGGGCCTGTTCTCAGAACTGCAAGCCAAGCCGCTGGCCTTCATCGATTTGCTGGTAGGTGGCAAGGCCGCATTGGAACAAGCCAACAGCGAACTCGGTCTGGCCTTGTCGGACGATGAAATCGACTATCTGGTGGAGGCCTTCACGCGTGCGCAGCGCAATCCGACCGATGTGGAATTGATGATGTTTGCGCAAGCCAACAGCGAACACTGCCGCCACAAGATTTTCAATGCCGACTGGACCATCGACGGCGAGAAGCAAAGCAAGTCGCTGTTCGGCATGATCCGCAATACCCATGAATTGCATCCGCAAGGTACGGTGGTGGCCTATAGCGACAATTCCTCTGTGATCGAAGGCGCTGAAGTGTCGCGCTTTTATCAGCGTGGCGCTGGCAAGGGGAATGTCTATGCCGCGTCGGACGAGCTCACGCATATCTTGATGAAGGTCGAGACACATAACCATCCGACGGCGATTTCACCGTTCCCTGGTGCCTCCACCGGTGCCGGCGGCGAAATCCGCGACGAAGGCGCGACTGGACGTGGTGCCAAGCCCAAAGCTGGTTTGACCGGTTTTACCGTCTCCAACCTGATGATCACGCATGCTGTGCAGCCATGGGAAAATGCCCGTGATGTGGCACAAGTGCCAGCGCAACGCGATGCGCTGGCGCAATCCGGCATCTACGGCAAGCCGGACCGGATTGCTTCGCCACTGCAAATCATGATTGACGGCCCGCTGGGTGGCGCCGCGTTCAATAATGAATTCGGCCGTCCCAACCTCGGTGGTTATTTCCGCACCTACGAACAAAATGTTGGCGGCAATGTGCAGGGTTATCACAAGCCGATCATGATCGCTGGCGGTATCGGCAGCATCTCGGCCAAGCACACCAAGAAGAATGATTTGCCGGTCGGCAGCCTGTTGATTCAATTGGGCGGCCCTGGCATGCGCATCGGCATGGGCGGCAGCGCGGCCTCGTCGATGACGACCGGCGCTAATACTGCCGATCTCGATTTCGACTCAGTGCAACGCGGCAATCCAGAAATGGAACGGCGCGCGCAGGAAGTCATCAATGCCTGCTGGACCATGGGCGATGACAATCCCATCCTGTCGATTCATGATGTCGGCGCTGGCGGTCTGTCGAACGCGTTCCCGGAAATCACCAACGACGCCAAGCGCGGCGCGATTTTCGATTTGCGCAAGATTCCGTTGGAAGAGAGTGGTCTGGCGCCCAAGGAAATCTGGAGCAACGAATCGCAAGAGCGCTATGTGCTGGCCATCGCGCCCGAGCAACTGGCGCTGTTCCAGTATCTGTGCGAACGCGAACGCTGCCTGTTCGCCGTAGTCGGCACCGCGACCGAAGAGCGTCAACTGAAGCTGGTCGATCCTGAGCAAGACAACAACCCGGTCGACATGCCAATGGATGTCTTGCTGGGCAAGCCACCGAAGATGCACCGTGATGTCAAGCATGTCGACAATCCTTTGCCGCCAGTCGATCTGACCGGCATGGATCTGGTTGACGTGGCGCAGCGGGTATTACGTCTGCCAACCGTGGCCGACAAGTCGTTCCTGATCACGATTGGCGACCGTAGCGTCGGCGCCATGACAGTGCGCGACCAGATGGTCGGTCCCTGGCAGGTACCGGTGGCCGATTGCGCGGTCACGGCCATGAGTCTGGAAGGCTATCTGGGCGAAGCCATGGCGATGGGCGAGCGTACACCGCTGGCGGTGATCAATGCCGCTGCCTCGGGCCGCATGGCAGTCGGTGAAGCGATTACCAATATCGCCGCCGCTGCCATCGCCAAGATCGGCGACATCAAGCTGTCGGCCAACTGGATGGCTGCTTGCGGCCAGCCGGGTCAGGATGCCGCGCTGTTCGATACGGTCAAGGCGATCGGCATGGAGTTGTGTCCGGCCTTGGGCGTGTCGATTCCGGTCGGCAAGGATTCGCTGTCGATGCGCACCACCTGGCAAGACGACGGCGCCAAGGCCGTGACTTCGCCAGTGTCGTTGATCGTGTCTTCGTTCGCGCCAGTGCAAGATGTGCGCCGCACCTTGACGCCGCAGTTGCGCACCGATCTCGGTGACACCGTCCTGATCGTGATTGATCTGGGGCGCAGCAAGAACCGCATGGGCGCATCGGCGCTGACGCAGGTTATGCAACAGATCGGCAATGAAGTCCCTGATGTCGATAGCGCCGAAGACTTGAAGGCATTCTTTGATGCTATCCAGCAATTGAATCAGCAAGGCCAATTGCTGGCCTATCACGACCGCTCTGACGGTGGCCTGTTCACCACGCTGGCTGAAATGGCATTTGCTGGTCGTAGCGGTGTGACGGTCAATCTCGACATCCTGACCATGGAAAGTGAGCACGCAGCGGACTGGGGCGATTCCAAAAACTGGACCTCGCAAGTGTCCGAGCGGCGTAATGAGCTGACCTTGCGTGCCTTGTTCAACGAAGAACTGGGTGCGGTGATCCAGGTGCGCGCCGAGCAGAAGTCGGAAGTCATGAATGTGCTGCGCGCCCACAATCTGGGTGCTTGCAGCCACATCATCGGCAAGCCCAACAACCGTGACGTGATCGAATTCACGCGTGACGCCAAGAACATCTACAATCAGCCGCGCAGCGCCTTGCATCGCCTGTGGAGCGAAACCAGCTGGCGCTTGGCGCGTCTGCGCGACAATCCAGCTTGTGCCGATGCCGAATATGAACGCCTGCTCGATCTGGCCGATCCAGGCATCACGCCAAAACTGAGCTTCGATCCGCAAGAAGACATTGCTGCTCCCTTCATCAACACCGGCGTGCGTCCGCGTGTGGCGATCCTGCGCGAGCAGGGCGTCAATTCGCATATCGAGACGGCCTATGTCATGCACAAATCGGGCTTTGAGTCGGTCGACGTGCACATGAGCGACCTGATTGCCGGCCGTGCCAAACTGGCTGACTTCACTGGCTTGATTGCAGTGGGTGGTTTCTCTTACGGCGATGTGCTCGGGGCCGGTGAAGGTTGGGCCAAGACGATTTTGTTCAATGCGCAACTGGCGGAGCAATTCTCGCAATTCTTCCAGCGCAGCGACAGTTTCTCATTGGGTATCTGTAATGGTTGCCAGATGATGAGCAACCTCAAGTCCATCATTCCGGGTGCCGAAGCCTGGCCGAAATTCACGCGCAACAAGTCAGAGCAGTTCGAAGCGCGTTTCGCCATGGTGGAAGTGCAAGAATCACCGTCGATTTTCCTGCAAGGCATGGCTGGCACGCAGACGCCGATTGCGGTGGCGCATGGCGAAGGTTTTGCCGATTTCTCGCAAACCGGTAACATCGACAAGGTGCTGGTGGGCATGCGTTTCATCGACAACAAGGGTGCGGTGACCGAAGGCTATCCGTACAATCCGAATGGGTCGCCGCAAGGCATTACCTCGGTGACCACGCCGGACGGCCGTTTCAACGTGCTCATGCCGCACGCCGAGCGCGTCTTCCGCAGCGTGACGCAATCCTGGCATCCTGATGGCTGGGGCGAGGATTCGCCGTGGATGCGTATGTTCCGCAATGCACGTAAGTGGGTGGGTTAAGCACTTTACTCAGGAGCGTTCGACGTTGTATTAATGCGTCTGGCGTTTCGATGACTCATTCATCGGTATGCGTTTTTGCGGGCGACTGTTGATCGATTGGTGTTGCCATAGATTGAGTGGTGCGGACCAAAAACAAAACCAGCCTGGTCCTGGAATGCTGGTTGGACGAGGAAGGCTGGGATGTTTTTCTTGGTTGCTGATGCTGTGTGTTCTTCGGACGAGCTAGCCGGGCCCGGCGGCCGGTCACCTCAGTGCGTAGTTGAATCTTTGTTTTCTTCGGACTACCTAGCCGGGTACGGCCCGGCAGCCGCTTACTTTTCTTGTCTCGCCAAGAAAAGCTAAGCAAAAGAAGGCGACCGCGCGATCCCGGCCCCTACGGGGTTCCCAGCGATGTGCCGTAGAAAATGGGAGGGTCGCAAACTCGCTGCGCTCAAACATGCGCCCCTCTTATCCATTTTCCACAGCACATCACTGGCCCGGCTCGAAGCGGATCAGACCAAAACCGCTCGCTGCGCATTG
>Ga0066798_10000472_pt1 | contig 20527 bp, 42 predicted proteins | sample PersoiDNA2013203_FD_70961 | JGI IMG/M metagenome (GOLD analysis project Ga0066798, IMG submission 70961) | Permafrost soil microbial communities from the Arctic, to analyse light accelerated degradation of dissolved organic matter (DOM) -... | ecosystem: Environmental > Terrestrial > Soil >... | reverse complement strand
GCTGGTATTAGGAGGAGATGGAGGAAAAATCGATACGTTAATGAACGTAATAAGACCATCTGCTGGTGCCCGGAACCGGAATCGAACCGGTACGCCCTTTCGAGCACGAGATTTTAAGTCACATGGGGAAGTGAGCATTGGCGCGGGTTGCAGCCGTTTTTCGTTCCGCAAAAGGCGTATCGCAGATGCTCATTCTCTCCTATGAGGCCGGATCTTTTGCGGAACGAAGAGCAAGACTATTTCGTGGGCGGCACAAGCTTGCCCCGCCGGTGCCGAACATAGTGAGAAGTCATCTGCGCTGTGGTGTGTCCAAGCTGATCTTGTGCCGCTTGCATGCCCCGGCTTTCTTCGGTGTCGGTGCCAGCCTTGGCGCGCAGGTCGCGGAATTGGAAGGCCAGCAGTTCCTTCGAAATGTCGGGCAGGCCAGCGCACTCGGCGGCGATTTGTGATGCCTCGGCAGCCATGATTCTCGCCCGCTCGATAGCGCCACGTAGCACTGACTTGGTAACTGGTCGCCCTCGCTTATCAAGCAGCAGTGACATGCCGGCTACCTTACGCGATGTGATCCGGTCGACTACTTCTCCCAGCTCCCCCGATAGCTCGACGCGCAGTTTCTTGCCGGTTTTGTTCTGCACGACCCTAACCGCGCCGTCCTGGATATCGGCCCGAGTCATCTTGCGGACATCGGCGGGGCGCTGCGCGGTCAAGTAGGCCATGTCCATCGCGTCTTTCAGCATTGGCTCGGCCACATCCCATATCGCCTGATAGACCTCTGCATCGACGTACACATCGCGCCCGCGCTCCGTGTTGCCCTCGATACCGGCACATGGGTTTGGCTTTGCGGTCAGGCCCTTATTACGCGCGAAGTTCCAGATAGTCGAAAGCATCGCTTTCTCACGGTTTGCCGCTACCGGTGCATCGCTGCGAAGGTCCATGTATCGACGGACAAGAATCGGCTCGATGTCGTCAATGGGCGTCGGTATTTCATTGAAAACTACCAGCAGGCGGCGAATATTGCGAAGGTACTGGTCTTGCGTCGAGCTAGGCTTTTTCGGCAGTACCTCGGCAATATACCGGTCGGCAACGTGCTTAAAGGTTACTAGATCGCCAACGCTTGACCGATCACGCATATCGGCCCACTTGCGCACAGCCTCGGTGTAGTCTTTGCCCAATGGCGTTTCTATGCGCGGGGTAGTTCCGGGCCGCTCGTAATAGTAATACGCCGTTTCGCCGCGCCAGCGCACGCGCATACCCTGCGGCAAATGCTTATTCCTGGTCGGCGTTCTGCCCATTACTATCCTCTAAGTGCTGGCGGTATTACTTTTTCGCGGGGTGCTGCCGGGGCATTTCGGCCGCCCTCAATGGCGGCAATCGCCACTACGGGCCGCCCGGCGGCATTGATCCGAAATGGTACGCCCATGACGCGCAACTGGTCGATTTGGCGCCTTGTGTTGCGACAGCCCGTCAGGACCACCAAATCATCGTCGTCAACGAAGATGCTCATCCTGCTTCCTTTCCTCATCCACCACCAGGAGGTGGCCGCCCCTTTCGCCCTCAACCACGGGCTTTCCTTGAAATTCGAAGCCCGCAACTGGCCGCCCCACCACCAGGGTATCCGGCCGGAATATCGCATCCCACCCATCGCGGTAAGCCTTCGTAGGCGCCTTCGTGGCGATCTTGTCGCCTGTGATGTCGTTGTGGCTCATGCTGACTCCATCGCAAGAAGGTGGCGAATCCAGATTTGCGCACCCGCTTTGGTCAAGTGCTGATCTGCTGCGCCATGCCGCGCAACGAACGGGGGCCAGTACAGCGGGCTCCATCCGCTCCGCTCCATATGGTCGCACATCGCCCGAACAGTTAGGCCCGGCAGCCCGTACTGCATCAGGAATGATCGCAGGGCGCGGTTCTCGCCGTCGCTGTCAAGCAATTCACGGTCGCTCATGGCCTCACCTCGCCTTGCAGCTTCTCGACCGTCTCATCTTCAATTTCTGGCAACGTGAGCATAGACATCCAATGCGATGGCGGGTGCATTTCGTCGCCATCTTCAAAAAATGTGCCGTCGCTGTACCAGGCCGAGGTAATCACGCGCTCATTCATCCGATTATCGTAGGGCCAAAACACCACCAGCACCCTGCAATTATTCTCTGGCAGCCGATCCTCCACGCTGACCCAGCCTTGCAGCTTCTTCACCAGTGCCAGAAGGTCGAGAATGACGGCGGGTTGCGCAATATCAATGAATGAAATGTACTCATTGGTCAGCGAGGTTCCGTATTCAAAATCGTTGGCAACGGCAGCTTGCGCCGCCTCTCGCAGTCTTTCCTGTTCGACTGTTAGCATGATTTCTCCTGTGGTTGTGCCGCTTCTTCGCGCAGCGTGTCAATTGCATACTGCGGGACGTTGTAGCCAAGCCGGCGCAGCATTTCCAGGCCATCAGCGCACGCCCCGGCGTCGTCAAAGTCCATCGACTCACCGGCATGTGGCAAGTCAATTGGCGCTCGCTCGCAGTTCTCGAGAAACGCGCGCTGCACTTTGCGCGCCTCCATGTAGGCAGGAATCGTTTCTTTCGCCAGCGGGGGCGTGACCGGGATGTCCCCCAGCACGCGGTTACGTGCGATGTGAACGACAAACCCGCTGCCACCCTCATAGCAGTAGATATCGCACTTGAAATCGTCGCTGCTGAATCTGCAATAGCTCATTTCGCCGCTCCCTGTGCCTGCCCTTGGCTGTAGCGCCAGTCGGCAACCTGCGTCCAGTCGATCTTTCCATAATCGCGATCCATCAAGCAAACGCCGTTGCGTAAAATGACATCGAGATTGCGCGAGATTTCGATAATGTCGGCTTCGCTCTGCACGTTCCACCGGCCAGGCTCCACCTTCCCCGCCACGATCTGCTTTTCCTCATCGACCAGGGGCGAGGCGGCGGGCGTCGTTTCTTTCATCGCAGCACGCGACTCGTTGATGATCCGCTTGAACAGCATGCGCATTTCGCTGCCCGAAGTTTTTTTGGTCAGCCCAGCGTGCGCGATTACATTAATTGGCTATCCGGATTAATGTGTGGAAAACGGTTTTCATGCATAGCTCTCTTCCGTGTGGGAAATGAAAAGGTCGCCTTGAGATAATCGCTTCACAATCTCTTGGCATTGGCTTTCGCGCCGCTCGATGCCAATAGCCCTACGTCCCGTCTTTCTGGCGACTACAAGGGTCGTTCCGCTCCCCGCAAAGCAGTCCACCACCAGGCCACCAGGAGGAACGCTGTAGAGCACCAGTGGGGAAACAATGTCCTCCGGCTTTTGAGTCTCGTTGACAGCGTACCCGTGGCAGCTACGGGCGTAAATGACGCTTCCCATAAGGCGGGGTCCGCCATCCTCGCTGACGTAGGCGCTTTTCCCGAGTTCTCCCCAGTGCGCCGTTTTGTTCTTGGTGCGCCTGACGCTCTTCTGGACAGCGTCGTTCGTGAACTGGGGAGCCTTGAACAGTGGCTTCCACTCGCCCCGGTAGAAGTGCAACGCCAACTCGTGCAGGCGCCGGAATCGGTCGTTGCTGCTGTTGCTGCCGTTGTGCTTCTCCCATACCACGTCCTGGGCCAGCTTCCAGTCAGCCAGGTCGCCGCGCTTGTCCAGGAACATCCGCATGCTCCCGAAGCACCACATCTGTTCCGACACCTGCGCGGCCATGGCAGGCCAACCATCAGGCCACTTGTCCCAGTCCAGGCTCGTTTCGCCGTACGGTGGGTCTGTGACGATTGCATCAGCCTTCGGTAAGAGCGGCAGCAACGCCATTGCATCGCCGCAGTACAGGGTGATGCTCGCGTCCTGGTAGTACGGCTTGGGTAGCGTTTCCACACGATATTCCGGTTTTTGAAGTTGTTCAGTCATGCTCGTTTCCACCAGTTATTCCGGAGAGCCCATTAATTGAATGCAGCGCGATATGCGCCAAATCCAGAAGATCGTCATTCACCGGCGCCACCGGGGCAGGCGATGACACGACAGGGGCGGCAGCGAGAGCGTCTAACGCCGCCTGCCACGGGCAGTTATCGCTGCTGTGCTCGCCAATATCGATGCCAAGGTGCGCAGCAATCGCTTCGGCCAGCTTGTCAGCGGTGTCGTGGTACTCGTCGCGCTTCGTCAGCGCCTGATCCAAATCGGTGTCTGGCACTGCTGGCGATGCTGGGGTGGCGCCATCGTCGCCGTAGTATGCGCATTCGGGGCAAGGCTCCATGACCGGCCCGTTGCCGTCCGATTCCTGCCCACTAGTGCCAACACAAGTTTGCCCTGTGCCATGGCACGTCTCGCAAGCCAGGTCCGCATCCCGCGCCCCTGGTTCGCTGGTAGGCGCTGGTGCGCGACGGTTCCAGTTCTCGATGGCGACAGCGCGCAGCCAGTCCATTCCGCGAGACAGTGCTTTGTCGGTGCGCTCAACACGGCACTCGATGTTGGAGCATTTCACCTGCACGGCACGAGTTTTCGTGTGATCGTTGCCGATCTCTTTGATGCCCGCCGCGCACCCGCAGAAGGCACACGGCAGCAGTTCATTTGCTTGGTGGTGATTCATGGCTGTCCTTTCGATGGTTGCTCGACAAGCGCCCATCCAGTTGATGTTTTGCGCATGCGGCGAATTGAGACCATCGTAAATTTTCCCGCCTGACCGTTGACCATCGTGAACATCTGAGCTTTTCCGTGCGCAACCTTACCGACGCGGCAAACACGCCCGCGCATACGTTTGTCAAGGTCGCGCCATAATTGTCCGGTCACAACTTCGATTCCTTCGGGCGTCTCATTCATTTGGCTTCTCCGAATTAGCAGGGGCGAGCATGGCGGCGGGCTTCCTCTTGTACATATCACCTACCGGGTTCCAGCAGCAGTTGCAAGGGAATGTGTCGCCCGCTACAGACTCATGTACGCAATTGGCGCACAGGCGCATACGCGACTTGTCAACCTGCATTTTGCGCGGCTCCTTCGCATCCTTCACCACATCTGCGCTCGGCGTGGCCGGGGTGGAAAAATCGCATGCCAATCCATTGCCGTTCACGCCGCAACCTGGTGCTGGGTTCGCGCATTGGCAAACCTGGATCGCATCATTCGGCGCTGGCAGGTCAAAATCTGCCGATGCCTTGCGCGGTGGCCTTACTGCTTTCTTGGCCGGGGTGTTTGCCTGGGCGGCTGCATTGGTGGCGAGGCGCACGAGATCACGGTATGCACCGTTAGGTAATCGAATGTTGTGCTTATTTGCCCACTCGAACACGGCGTAATCCATCTTGTCATGGGTTGTGACTTCTTCCACCGCCTCGCTGCTTACAGCCTGAGAGGCAGGGGCGGTAGTGGCGTCGATCTGCGGGGTGGAGAGGATTTCCAACACAGCGCGCAGCGTTGGAATGCTCGTTGCCGACACCTGTACAGCGCTAAAACCGAACTTGCTCGGGTAGGTGTCCACTCCGCACGAGTGCAGCACTTCGATTATCTTCTCGTCGGGCCAATTTGCCTCGCTACTGATGAGGCGCTGTGCCTTCACCGTCTCGGCTGGCGCACCAGCAGCGAGGCGGGCGCGGTCTACTTCAACAAGGGCTAGACGCAGATTGAGCAGTTGCGGGGCGATGCGCGCTGATTCGATAGTGGTTCCGGCGCGCGCGGTGTCCAGTGCGTGGATGACCTTTAGCGCGGCCGTATGAACCGTAAGCAGGTTTGCCGCTACACTAGCGCCTGCCGGGGTGGCAGCGCGGGCCTTCAACATCCCGAGGCACCGGCTGATGGCAGCATTGTGGGCAAGCTCTCTGTCGTTCAGATTGCCGCCTGTCCGATTGATCCACTGTCCCATACAGATTTTGTAGATTGCCGATAAAGGCAAGCTAAGTTCGCGCTCTGCGTCAGCGCCAGGGGTGTGGCTGTTGTTCATTGTGCGTCCTTGGTGATGTCGGTTGGCTGCGGGGCGGCAGCACGGGCCATTTGCCAGCCTTTCCATCGGCCCTCAGTGCCGTGGTGCTTGTAGGAACCATCGGGCCAGCGCTCCAGCAAGTTTTCGCGGGAATTGATTTTGCGGACTTCTGCTTCAAACGCGGCGCGCTCGTCAGCGCCTGGGGTGGTGGCTTTCATTTCCATTTCTCCACTGTGTAGCCGCGCTTTTTGAAATTGGCGACAGTTTTGTAGGGCATGTGCGCGGCGTCTTTGAGCAAGTTTGCCCATGCTTTTTCTTCGGTTTTGGCCGCCAGCCAAGTGCAGGCCGAACCGCCCGGGGTGACTGGCACATATTGCTCAGCCATCACGCCCCCTTAGTGGTGTCGGTTGGCTGCGCGACTGGGGCAGCGGCCAAGCAGTATTCAAACATCGCTTTCGCCTGATCGGCGGTGAGCAGGTTTGTCCCAACTGGGTAGCCTTGCGGATAACCGCCCCATTTTTCGACGTAATCCCGATTGAATGAAACGCCCGCGTCGGGGCAAAAGTCCTTCGGCAGCTTCCACCCGAGGAAGCGGTTGACCATTGCTTTCACATCCGGCACCGCCCCTTGTGCATCTTTTGGTGCTGCTGGAGATGTGGAGGCGAGGACTGCAAGCGCGGCATCTGCGTCACCGCGCTCCAGCCAGCCATCACGCAAGCCAATCAAGGCCCGCTCGATCAACTTGCGACTTTGCGCAGAAAGTTCCGGCACTGCCTGTGCAGCAGCGACCGGCTGAGGCGCGGCGCATTGGGTGCAGTGATAATGCTCATAGACTTCGACAAGCGCAGCTGACAGATCGGGGTAGGCAACGGTGTCCCAGCACTCGGGGTAGTGAAATGCTTTGGAAAAAGTCTCTTTAAGCGTCTCCCCGCTAGGAGCGCTGGCAGGAGTGGCGCGGCTGTCGATGTAGGCGACGAGGCCTGCCCAGCCAGTGCTGCCGACCAGGTGACGCGTATCGGCCCAATGGCGGGCCATGACGCGGAACTCGGGATCATCGCCCACGCTCGCTACCGGTACTGCCTGAGCGCTGGCAAGCTTCGCTGCCAGGTTCTTGCACTCGGTAGTCAGGGCGGTGATTTCGCCGCGCTGGCTCTTCGCAGCAATGTCAGCAGCACGGCGATCAAACAGACGGCGCTCGGTCATTTCATCGTTACGTGACATTGCTTCTTCCATTAGTTTGCACATAAGGGACTCCGGTTAGGTAAAGCTCAGCAACTGGTCGATCACGTTGTCGAGGTCGTCGCGGGTGTAGTTCGTCAGCACTTTCGCAAGCACCACGTTGATGATCGCGTTGTAGAGCCGTTCTTTTTCTTCATCGTCCATGTTGCTAAACGACCAGCTCTTGGCCGTCAGCCGAACCGAACCGTCTAATCCGATCGCCGCATCGTAAAAGCCAGCCAAGATCGTCAGATCTTCGCGGAACTGCTCGATATTCTTGGTGATCGTCTCGCCCTTGTGTAGCACCGGCTCAGGCTCCCAGGCATCGAACGCCACGCCAAGGAGGGCAAACATCTTGCGGTGAAAAGCCACGTTGTTGTGCTTTGTCGCCTTCACCTTGACGCCGGCGCCTAGCTTGAACTTGGCGAGGTAGTCGATGCCGGCCTGATCAACCGGGGCGAGGACGCCGCCTGGCGTCTTCATGAGGACGATTTCGGTCACTTGATTTCCAGCCTCAAGCCCTGCGCCAGTTGCGCGCCAGGCACATCGCGGCCAGCTTTGATCGCTTCCTTGATCGCAGCCTTATCCGGCACAGGGGCAGGCGGCGGGGGCGGCTCTGGCGTCCGCATGAACTCGGCTGGGATCTGGCGTTCGTCCCACACATCGACGCTCGGCGGGTTTTTCTTGATCGTCAGCGCAAAGTGCGGCGTTTCGAGCTTCTGCACCCCGGCAATCTCAAGGCCCGTTTTCAGCCGCTCCAGCAGCGCATCGGCGCGCTTCTCGATAGCTTTGCGGCGGTCGGCCATCTGCTTTTCGGCTTCCTTGATGCTCGCCGCGGTGGACTGCAGGTTGCGGATCACGAAACCGTAGTTTTGCGCCTTGAGCTCCAGCGGCCACGCTTCGGCTTCCAGGGTATCGGTCAAGGTTTGTTCGTCGGCGCCCGAGTCCATCAGAACATCGGTGATGTGCCGGTACTCGCTCGCAATCTGGAACAGCGATAGGGCGCTCATGCTTGTTCACCCAACTCAGCCGTTTGCAGCTTCGCCTTGCGCTCGCTTGCATGCTTCTGCAAAGCGTCTTTGCTGGCCGGATACAGGGCCACAGCGGCTTTCAGGTGTTTGCCGATGTCCTCGACCGTCTCAGCCGTCTTGATGGTGTTGACGGCGTTTGCAAGGCCTACGCTGTCAGGTTTCTGCTCGCGCACCGATTTGGTAGCCGCGTTGCCGTCATCGTCTTCCGGCGCTATGCCGCAAGCGGCCATCAGCGAATAGCGGCGGGCGTACGTGAGGGCAGAGCCGTAGCCCTGGGGGTCCTGCTTGGCCGCTGGTACGTGTAGCTTGCCGCCGCGGATCGTCTCGCCGGTGGTATGCAGCAGTACCGTTTCGACAGTCACGCCAGTCTGATCCTCGAAAGTCTCTTGGTACAGTGCGATATCGTTGTCCAGCAGCGCTTCCTCGACCGCTTCCAGGCACGCGCCCAGGTCAGCATACTTGCTGCGGAATGCCGGGTTAGTTTTGTCCTTCAATGCTGGCATGAAGGCGCGCTTGGCCTTGATGAATGCGGGTGCAATTTGGTTCATGGTGTGCCTCGTTAGAATGGGATTAGTCCGTCTTGAATCTGCTGCTCGCGCACTGCGCGCTCCTGCTCGTCAATCTTCGGCGCCCACGTGCCGACGATCTTTGGCGGCTGCGCTGCTGCCCACCGTGCCCGCTGACGCTCTCGGAACGCTTCCCACGCGGTCAGTGAGTCAGCGGCATCCTTTGCAAGTCGGCCATTCATTTCAGCTCCGATAAGTAGATTTGCTCGTCATGCGCCTCAATTGCTGCGCTGACCTCTGCGATTACGAAGACCACAGCGATAGCAACTGAAATTCGCAGTGCTGCCTGGCGCATGAACTCGCGGATCATGCGCAAATCACCAGGCCGAGCAGAGAGATAGCAGCGCATGCGCAAATAAACAGGCTGGCGGGGTCAAGGTCAAAGTTCCATTTGGTGAGCATGGCTGTCTCCGATTAAATGGGCAGCGAAAAAGCGGCGCGCATGCGGGCAAGCCATTCCTCGGACCACTCCAAGGCAAGCTTGGAAAACTGGCTAGTCTCTGGCGTGTCCCCAGTGCGAATACCCATAAAAAAAAGCTCTGCGGGGCGCGACGAGTTGGGCTTGAGCGATTCCAGCGTGCTGATGCTAACGCCGCGCGTACGGGCAATCGTGCCGACCAGGCAGGAGCAGTCACCCTCATACGTCGAGCCATCGACACGGCCAGTTTTCAGGGCATCAATCAGAGCGGGGACTTCTGCCGGGGCCGAAGAAAGTACGGCCCAAATATCGTCGCGGATAGGCAGCAGGTTGGCACCGCTCAGGTCGGCACCGCTCAGGTTGGCACCGCTCAGGTTGGCACCGCTCAGGTCGGCACCGCTCAGGTCGGCACCGCTCAGGTTGGCACCGCGCAGGTCGGCACCGCGCAGGTCGGCATCGATCAGGTCGGCACTGCGCAGGTTGGCACCGCTCAGGTTGGCACCGCGCAGGTCGGCACCGCGCAGGTCGGCATCGATCAGGTCGGCATCGCTCAGGTTGGCACCGCTGTTGCGCGCTGCAAGAACCGCATCGCGCATCGTCGCGCCCTCGGCCTCGTGGGTGAAAATGACCGCGCCAGACCAGCGGTTGCGAATTTCGATTTTCATGCGGTTCTCCGTGGGTTGTTGGGTAATCCGGCTCTAACGATGTCCGGCATCGACCTGTGCGCCTCAGGCTGGCGGCCACTCCGTGCGAGGCTCCCTGTTTGCTGACCCGGAAGATGGCAAGCGGCGGATCAGAGTGCGCCGCGCACTGGTAATCAGGCGGCTTTTTTCAACTGCTTTGTTGCCGCTTTAGGCCATCCGGCCTTCACGAAATCAGAAACCACGTTTGCCACTACGGGCAGCGAGCGGATCGACTTTTCTTCACTAGCCGGCATGTATTTTTCAAACTCTGGCAGCATCTTCACCAGCGCATCGCGCGTGTTGCAGGCGTAGGCACACGCTTTGAGTTTTCGCTCAAGTTGAGTCCTAGTTTCGTCTTGAGCTTTGCGCTTGTTATTCAGTTCAGAATAGGCAGCGCGTGCGCTCTCGCTTGGGTCAACACTTTCGCCTGACATGCATGGCACGCTCACGCCGCCAAAATTGTGGGCATATTTCGTATTGAGATAGTGCCGCAGGGTTTTGTCTGCATAGATTGCGCGAACCTTTGCAGGAAGGCGCGCTACTACGTCTTCAGTAATCAGCTTTTGCATCTGATCATCGAAATCTACTTTTGGGACATCATTCATTGCAGCGCGAATGAAGGCATCGCGAAGGTAGTTGGTAAGGCGCATAAAGGTCTCCGATTGTGGTTAATAGGGTGGGTGGTAATCAGGCCATCATCAATTGCAGCGCTTTGTCCATCTGGCGGCTGAACCGCTCGCGGGCTACCTGCCGATCCAGCTCGGCATCAGCCTGACGCGCAATGCGCTCGATGTCAGAAGGGGCGAACAGGTCAAACAGGTCGATTGCGCTGTCGGCAGCAGTAATGCGCTCGATCATCGTTTCGTCTTCGTCGCGCAGGCCGCTCACGTTCAGCAGGACGCCGCCGTGGTTGTAGTTGGTGAGGGTGAAGGCGCTCATGCTGCGGCTCCGGTGGCTTTGGCGATGGCTGACTCACACTGACGCAACTCTTCGCCCGTCAGGTGCATGTCGCAGGAGTTTTGCTGCACGGCGATGCGCAGCGCGGCCAGCAAATCAGGGGCGGCGGCGATCAGCAGCGCATCAGGCTCGCCGTGAACAATCTCAGCCACGCATTCGCCGATGTCAGACCAATGAATCTCGTATTCGGGCTTGCCACTGCGAGCAAGGCTCGTTTTATGCGGCTTCCACGGCCCTGGTGTATGTGCTGCTGTTGTCATTTGCTGCTCCATCTGGTTGCTGAGTTGATGGAGTAATCTTAGGCGTACCTAAATAAATATGCAAGAACTATTTTAGGCATCCCTCATTATTTTTGCTACACTTGTCTCACGCCCGAATCGTCGGACGAAAAAATACCGGCGCTGGGCCGGTGGGAGAGTGGGATGAGTGAAATAAGCGTTTCAGATGCTGCTAAAGCTTTGCAGCTACGCGACTTAGCAAATAGAGGGGGGATGCCTGGTATCGCTCAGCATATTGAAGCGCTGCTAACGCAAGCTGGCTTGCAGGTGCCTGCCCTCAATCCAAGTGGGATTGGCGCTGCCAACGCTCCTGAAAGCGTTCAGGAGAAGCGCATCCACTGCGTAACGTTGGCAGTCCAAGCGGGCGTGCCCCACGAAATCTTGCTTAGCTTCGCGACGACTCTTGAAGAATGGCTGCAACGTCCGACCCGTTGACGGCCAGCAGGGACTGGCGATATAGCGTGAACCAGTATTTCCGGTCTCTATTAAGAGTTTTCTCCACGTCGCTCCTTGCGATCAACTGCATCAATTCTAGGGCAACGCGATGCCTTGAGTCAGACTGGATGCTGACTGGGCCTTGAATGCTCGTACTGTCTGCCATACTTCCTCCTATCGCGGCATCACGGCGTGCCGGCTCGCCCTGGTTATTGTTGTAAACGAATCAGACACGGTGTACAGTTCAGTCAGCAGTGGCGGGCCGGCTTGCACCAACCCGCTTCCCGCTAGGGTGAGAAAAGTCCCGCAAGAACTTGCAGTAGAGCAGCAAGAGCAAGCAGGTCTATCTCAACCTTTACAGCTTTGGTCGCTAGTTTCAACATGGCATAAGCCCTATTTACGCTGGCGTGCACGCCAACTGATTAGGTCGGCATTTGTATCGCGCCTTGCCGGGCGCTAGCCAGAGGCCTGCTGCAGCAGGTTTCCGGCCCCGCCTCCCCTTTAAGGTTTGGCGGGTGAGCATAGAAGTGTTTCAGGTAGCTCATCAGCAGAGCTTGCATTCCCCGATGTAGACCGGGCCGGCTCGACGGTTTTGCTGATGAATCTGATCGACTTCTACACCACAAGCGGGCTGACAACCCGCAGTCCAGGAGTCACCCTGGGTCCTTGATCCCCGCGCCAACATGGGCGGGGATCTTTATTTTGGCGCTTTACACGCAACCATCATGGCGCGTTCTTGGGTCTGAACGCCGACAACGCTAGAAGAATTGCCAGAAATGGCAGCGGCATTCTCACTGTTTCGGTCAATGACATCGTATCCAGCGGCACCGCACTTCTCGCCGGCGGCTGCTCGGCACTTATCCCAGCCGCGAGCCGTACCGCTACAATTAAGAGCGTATGCCTTTCGACCGTCTGGCGCGTAGCTCTCGCGTACTGTCGCGCATCCACTGATTGCACCAGCGAGGAGTGCAGCGATTATTAGATTTTTCAATTGTCGTCCTTGTTCGGCATCATCGCGTGCCGAGTCGCGTTATTTCAGTCTTCGGTACCGTTGGCGATGCTCCGTCATGACCCCGATCACCTGCAGCGGCGTCTCATCGCTGCGGAGCGTCGGATAATCTTCGTTAAGCGGGACCAGCTCGAAGACCTCTTGGCCATCTTGCCCGATACCACGAGGACGATATTTTTTAAAAGTAGCCTCTTCCTTGCAATTTCTTGCTACAACAAAATCACCAGGGTTCGGGGCTAGTTCGGGGTCGATGATGATTCGATCCCCCGGACTGAACTTCGGCAGCATTGATTTACCCTCAACTTCTAGCGCAAATGCCCAACGTGAAAGCTTATCGTCCGCATATTCGACCGCATAGCCATCACCTGGCTCGTAAGGTGACTCCATTTCTTTCATCCGACCGGCCTGCACAGCGGAAATTACGGGGATTGGCTTGGCACCCAGCGGAGCTGGAGATACATTCTTGTCAAATGCCTGCGCTTCCACCCGCTTGCCATAAAGAAGCCACTCAGCATCAATTCCGAGAACAGCGCACAGCTTCGTAAGGTTCGGACCAGATATCTCCTTAATCCCTCCATCAGCGTAACTTTTCTCCCAATCCGTCACAGTAGGGTTTGACACGCCGGTCAATATTTTTAACTGTGTCTTGTTGAGGCCTCGAGCTAGTCGAGCCTCCTTCAATCTAACTTTCCATAGTTCCATTAGGTAATCCTAATATAAAACATCTTAGGTAAGCCTAGAAATCGCTTGCAGTTTTCGTTAGGTATGCCTAAAATAAGGAATGGATACCGAAAACCCAAACAAAATCATTGATCGGCTTGGCGGCACCTCTGCCACTGCTAAGCTTTGCGAAATCCAGCCGCCATCCGTATCAGAGTGGCGTCGGACTGGCATCCCTAAAGCTCAATTGCGTTTTCTACGATTGATCCGGCCTGACGCTTTCGACGACGAAAAGCAAACAGGCGCCACACCCCCCTGACACCTCTCCCGCGCGCCGGATGCTTCGTCGCGCCCGTTTTCTTGCAGTAAAGAAATAAACCCGCAGTACCTATCCACGCAGTCCGCATCACCTGGAGAACGAAATGACCTTGAACCACGAAAGCCGCACCGAAATCATCCGCGTCCGCGTACGCCCCAAACAGAAGTCGATGTTCGCTAAATGCGCAGCTGCTATTGGCCTTCCCACTGCCACCCATGCTTACAACCTGCTCGTTCAGGACATGGCGCATGTTAGGCAGCGGGGCGAGCGTAGGAAAGGGGCCACTCGTAGGCCAGTTCATTTCCCAAGCCGCGCCACGTTTGCATTGAACTGCAGTCGTCCACGGTTTTGACGGGTTCCGCTTACGAGGCAGCAATCGAGCGAGACCAGGTTGATCTGAAAAGGAAATATTCGATGTCGAGAACATCAGAAGAAGTAAGTAACGACCGGCCGACAAGCAAATTGGCGGTGATGGCTTTTAAGGTTGCCGATCAGCGCAGCGTTTGTATCGGCGCGAGCGGAGAGGATCGCAGGCGCGCAGAAGGTCGTTTGGAAGCGAATGTCGATGATCTAGTCGTCGCTGTTGCTGAATATCGCAAATCGAAAGCCCAGCCATGACGTACGACATGCCAACCACCAAAATGCACTGGTTCCGCAAGGGCCAGCGCGCGCACGACCGCGGACACTCTGCCGACTCGCACGACATGAACCCGGGTTCGCAGGCCATTGACGACTTCCGCGCCGGCTGGAATTACAACGAGACGGCGAAGCTGGCTGAGCTGCTGGCGAAGATGCGGGCGGCGTAAGTGAACTACTACGCCTTCCACATTGGCGACTTCCGCTCTGGCACAGCCAATATGGGCCGCCTACAGCGCGCGATCTACCGTGAGCTGATCGACATCTGCTACGACACCGAAAAGCCCCTGCCGCTCGATATGGAAGAGCTGTATGACGCCATCGGCGCCGAGTCCGATGAAGAGCAGAAGATCGTAGATCGCCTACTCCGGTTCAAGTTCGTCAAGCGCGATGATGGCTATTACCACGAAGTCTGTGAGCGCGTCATTGCCGACTACCACGCAAAGGCAGCAATTGCCAAAGAAAACGGGAAGCTTGGCGGCCGTCCTGTTGGTTCTAAAAATAACCCAAAAAAACCCAGCGGGTTATCTGTAGGAACCGGATCGGTACCGGATAGGAACCGGATGGAAACCGGATCGAAACCTAACCAAGAACCAAAAACCAATAACCAAGAACCAAAAGAGAAGGTCAACACCACTGTCGAGCGCAGGCGCCCGACGGGTGAGGCTACCGCGATCAACGAAGTGTTCGCGTACTGGCAGCTTCGCATGGGACACGAAGCCTCCAAGCTGGATGCCAAACGGGTTCGCGCCATCAAGGCGCGGCTTGCTGATGGCTACACGGTTGGCCAGCTCTGCCAGGCGGTGGACGGCTGCAAAAACTCTCCGTACCACCAAGGCCAGAACGATACCCGCACCCTGTACGACGACATCGAGTTGATCTGCCGCGACGCGACAAAGGTCGATGGCTTCATCAAGCGATTCAGCCAAGGGCCGCCGAACGGCCGCACCGCCAACGCGCAGCAAACAATCGACAACCTGCAAGCCTACCTGGCCGAACATGAAAACTGAAATCGCCAAAGCAATCGCCCTGCTGACCGCCGAATACGATCTGCCGCCATTCTCGCCAGACCGCATTGCGATGTGGATGACGGCGCTTTCCGGCTTCCCGGCTGGCTCTGTCGCAAAGTCTGCCGCGAACTACATGCGGACGAATAAATTCAAGCCGCAGTTGGCCGACATCGTGCAGGGCTGTGTTGCGCAAACGCCGTCCGCTTGGCTGTCTGCCGACGAGGCTTGGGCGCTGATGCCGAAGTCGGAATTGGACTCTTGCATGCTGACGGACGAGACGGCGCAGGCGATGGCTGCCGCTTCGCCTCTGTTGGCGGTGGGCGACAAGATTGCGGCCCGCATGGCCTTCCGTGCAGCGTATGAGCGGCTGGTCGAGCAGGCCAAGATCGAGGGCCGGCAGCCGAAGTTCTTCCCCTCGTTCGGGACAGATGTGCCAGGGCGAGCTGCAATGCTTGGCAACGCTGTCCGCAAGGGCCAGTACCTGCTGGAGGCCGCCATCAACGTGGCGCCCGAGTTTGCCGAGGACATCATCAAGCTATCTGGCGTGCAGAAACATCCCCTACTGGCGGCGCCCGACGAGAAGGCGAAAGCCAAGGTCAAGGAACTGCTGCTGACGATGCGGAGCCACGCATGAGCGCCCGCCTGATAGCCGAGGCAGACGCGCTATACCCAACAAAGTTGGCGCACAGCGTCGATTGCAAGGCCTGGGCAAAGCGGTTCATCTACCGCCTGGAGCATGGCGACAACACGCTGCTGTCAGTGCAAATCACCTTTGCCAAGATGGCACTGAACATCGACCAGGAGCAGGCAGCATGACCCGCCCCAAAGACCCCTGCGCCATGTGCCACCACTTCACCACAGCCGCTTACCCAACCGAAGCCCGTTACGGCGTAGGCCGCTGCGTCGGCTTTGACATGCCGGGCCACGCTGAGCGCTTCGTTGCAGCAGTCGAGCCATCGTGCGTCATTTTTGGCGCAGCAGCAAATCCCGCCCCGCGTCGGGCATTTTTGATGAAATTTCAGGAGGTTGTGTGAGTGAAAAAAAGTGCAGAAGTGATGGCAGGTGTCAATACGCTATTGACTGCGGAGCCGAGGGTATGGGGCATTGCCCGGCCGGGAAGTGTCTGTTGCCAGAACACGCATCGGAAATGCGAAGGCATGCTGAATATATGTATTCAATGACGGCTTTTGACTACGAAAAAACTCCAATCGGCAGCCGCGATTGGGCACTGTTCTGGGCCGGCTACCAAGCAATGGTCAAGGACATCGATGATGGCATGGTCATGGGCGAGGTGCGCGCACTCGAAACCAAATACGGAATGATGAAAGCCACGTACGAAGCTGAACTGCGCGAAATGAGGTCATTGCTGATGGAATTGGTCGATCTGGAAGGCCCACAGCCTGGTAATTCTGCTTGGGGCGACAAGGTTTTGACAGTTCTTGCAAGGTCGAGCGGGAAAGCGGCATGAGCAAAGTGCAGAAAGAACTAAGCGAAATGTCAAACGCCGAGTTTGATGCGGCTTACGGCGGGCGCGAGCTGCTTCCAATCGAGCAGGTTGCATTTGAAAACGAAGGTGCTGAGCGGTTTGCTCGAATGCATCTTCATGGTCGTTTATTCCCGAAGCAAGCTGAAATCCACATGGAGGAAACGTGATTGACTTCATTCTATTTTGGCTAGCTCTACCCATTGCCGGGGCAATTTACAGCATTGGTGTAGGCATCCTCTCAACGGGGAGCAAATTTCTCCGCCTACCGATTAAGAACGCACGCTATCGTTTGAGGAAGCTACGGTGCAAGCACCCGCATGTTTGGGAAACGGGGGCATGTGACGCTATCTGCTGCAATTGCGGCAAGAACCTTGGCTTCATTCAGAACTGGCGCGATTCACAGAAGGCCACCAAATGAAACGCTCCGCCTTCCTCCGCATCACGCCCGACGCCGCTACCCTGACAGTCAAGGTGCGCAAGCGCAAGTGCGCCGCACCGGGATGCGCCGTGCGGTTCACGCCATGGCAATCATTCATCAACTGGTGCTCGCCGGATTGCGGAGCGGCGCTTGCTATGGCGAAGCTGGCGAAGGCAGAGCGCAAAAATGACCGCGAGCGCAAGCGCGCAATGATGAGCCGCGGTGACTGGTTGGAGGAGGTGCAGGTTGTATTCAACCAATTCATTCGTGAGCGCGACCGTGATCAGCCCTGCATCTGCTGCGGCAAGTACTTTGATGACAAGGAGAACTATCCGGGTGGTCAATGGGATGCTGGTCATTGGCTTTCGCGCGGTGCGGCGCCCCATCTGCGCTTTGTAGAAACCAACGTTCACAAGCAGCTTAAGGGCCACAACCGTCCCGGCGGCTGTACCAGGGCAGATTTCCGCGCCGGGATGATTGAGCGTATCGGCCTCGCTGGCGTTGAGGCACTGGAATCGGATCAGGCATCGCGCAATTACACCATTGAAGACCTCAAGGCCCTCAAGGTTGAGTACGCAGCCAAGTTGAAGGCATTGAAGGGGCAGGCATGACCAAATACGCCAAGTCGGCCCTTGACGCATTGAAGCGTGGCCCGATGACCATCAACGAGATCGCCTTTGAACTTGGCGTCAAGCGCGGCACTGCTTATGACTACGTCAACTACCTGCGCAAATGCCAGCCGCCGATGGCGCACCAGCTGGGCGCGGAGGTGTCAGAGCGGACTGGGCGGCCAGTTACTATTTATGCTGCTGTGATGCAACAACCACAGTAAAATTGAGTACGCAACAAAACGCCGGGAGGCGCAGGAGAAGTTAATGGGAACAGCAGAAAACAGCGGGAAAGCAGCAAAAGGCAAGCCGCGCGGCAAGCCATTCGCCAAAGGCATCACAGGCAACCCAGGAGGCCGCCCAGCACGCACGCCAGAAGAGATTGACCTGATCCAGGCCTGTAAGGCCAAGACGCCCCAGGCGCTCGCTGTACTAGTCCGCATCATGGAGAGTGGCGAGAAGGAGCGCGATCAGATCACGGCAGCGAACATGATTATCGAACGCGCACACGGCAAGCCCGTCCAGCCAACTGACAATAACCATAGCGGCGCCGTAACCTTCGGATGGCTGGACTAATCCGCATCCAGTACAAGCCCCGCGGCGCGTTCCTCGATCTGCACAGAAGGAAAACCCGTTGGGCTGTCGTGGTGGCGCACCGCCGCGCCGGGAAGACTGTCGCTTGCATCAATGACCTTATAAAGGCCGCACTGACATTCGAGCGCAATGACGGGCGCTTCGCCTATGTGGCGCCGTTCTACTCCCAGGCTAAGGCCGTGGCGTGGGATTACCTCAAACAGTTCAGCAGCGCTATCCCTGGGATCGAGATTAATGAGAGCGAACTTCGTATTGATTATCCGAATGGCAGCCGCATTCGCCTTTTCGGAGCTGACAACGCTAATTCTCTGCGCGGTCTGTTCTTCGACGGGATTGTTGCTGACGAGTATGGAGATTGGAAGCCCAGCGTTTGGAGTTACGTTATTCGCCCTGCCTTGGCTGATCGCGGAGGTTGGGCCATCATTATTGGCACGCCTAAAGGACGCAATCAGTTCTGGCAAGTCTACGAAGCGGCCAAGCTGAACGACAAATGGCTCTGTCTAACGATCAAAGCCAGTGAATCAGGCCTGCTGCCGGCTGCCGAATTGGTCGAACTGCAGGCCGAGTTAACGGAGGACGCCTGGCGCCAAGAGATGGAATGCGATTTCGACGCCGCCTTGCCTGGAGCGATCTACGGTAAGGAATTGTGGCTGGCAGAGCAGCAAGGGCGCGTCAAGCCAGACCTGTACGACCCCGAGTTACCAGTACACGCCGTCATGGACCTAGGCTTCAGCGACGACACTGCTATTTTCTGGTTTCAGGTGGGCAAAGAGCTTCGTATCATTGACTGCTATGCAACGAATGGGATGCCGATTGCGCACTACAACGACGTTTTGCGCGCCAAGCCGTACAAATACGGGCAGTGGTTATGGCTTCCGCACGACGCCCGCGCGAAGAGCTTGCAGACTGGCCGCAGCATTGAGCAACAGTTCACCAGCTTGGGCTGGCGACCGCGCATCGTGCCTGAACTGGGCCTGATCGACGGTATTCAGGCAGCCAGGCTGACACTTGCTGAAATTTTCATCGATTCTTCTTGCGTTGACGGCTTGGATGCTCTCAAACAATATCAAAGAGAGTATGATGAGGACAAGAAATGTTTCAGGGATAAGCCGCGCCACGATTGGACTAGTCATTACGCCGATGCGTTCCGGTATGCGTGCTTGGTGTGGCGTGAGGAATATAAGCCGAAGGAAGAGGCAGCGCCACGGTGGCCGCACCAGCGCACGATCAACGAAATAATCGCCCGGCAAGGGCGCAGCAGGCAAGAGTAGTCCAAACCAAAACGCCGCGATGGCGCAGGGGCAGATAATGCAACAGACCGTAATGACCTATGGCAGCTTTCAGGCTGTCACTCCCAGCGATACCACTCTCATCAATTGTCGCGCCATCTGCGTAGGCGGCGCCGGCAACCTCACTGTCAGCAAAGACGCCACCAGCCCCGGCGTGCTGTTCACTGTTATTGCTGGTCAAACTATCCCCGTGATGCTTGAACAAGGCCGAATCATGGCTACAGGTACGACTGCGACACTCATGGTGGCCCTGGCCTAAACCCGATTCGAACTCTTAACGCCGTGACGGCGCTGGACAAATGAACGACTCAACCGCGAATAGCCTTGAGCGACCGCAGGACTTGGGGCAATCGCCCGAAGCCGTAGCGCGCCGCTGGAAGCTCGAATTGAAGCTAGCCGACAAGCGCGAAAGCACCTGGCGCAAGAAAGCGGCCGAGATTTACAAAAAATACACGCCGGAATCGCCGGAAACGAACTCGTTCAACATCCTATGGACGAACACCGAGACGCTGCGGCAATCGGTCTACAACTCTCTTCCCCAGCCTGACGTACGGCGCCGCTATCAGGACGAAGACCCACTTGGCAAAGCCGTCAGCGAAGTGCTGACCCGCGCCCTGGAGTTCGCACAGGACACCTACGACTTCGACGCCGTGCTGCAAGATGATGTGCTGTGCATGCTGTTGGCCGGACGAACTGTCTCCCGCGTGCGCTACGTGCCGGACATCCACAGTGAGCCAGGCGAAGCCAAAGAGGGCGGCGCTGCCGAACCGTACGAGTCTATCGCCTGGGAACAGGTCATTTGCGAGCGCGTGCAATACGATGATTTCCGCATCCTTGGGCCGGCCAAGTGTTGGAACGATGTGCCGGCCATCGCCTTCCGCCACCGGATGACGCGCGATGACTGCATCGAGAAGTTCGGCGAAGAAATCGGCAAAGCGATCACTCTTGACGCTGCCGACGACGAGGACATCAAGAACGATACCTCTGCCGACTTGTTCAAGACTGCCGAGATTTGGGAGATTTGGGACAAGGATAGCAAGCGCGT
>Ga0066798_10000471_pt1 | contig 20546 bp, 15 predicted proteins | sample PersoiDNA2013203_FD_70961 | JGI IMG/M metagenome (GOLD analysis project Ga0066798, IMG submission 70961) | Permafrost soil microbial communities from the Arctic, to analyse light accelerated degradation of dissolved organic matter (DOM) -... | ecosystem: Environmental > Terrestrial > Soil >... | reverse complement strand
GTCTGGACGCTGGCCAGCGTGAGGTCGCGGCCGGCGGCGACTACCGTGGCACCGGTGCCGCTGTTGACAATGGCTGCGGCAGTGAGCGTGACATCACGCCCGGCGCCTGCTTGCAGCACGCCGTTGGTGCCGGTGACATACAGGCCGGCGACGCGGTCCACTGCTTGTCGTTGCACGGTCTCGCTGCTGGCGCTTTGCACTGTACTGGCAACGCTCAGGTCGCGCCCGGCCAGTGCCGTCAGGCTGCTGACGGCACTGATGCTGCCGCCGCTGTTGGTCAGGTCTTGCTGCGCCACGACGGTGACGGCATCGCCATTGATACTGCCGCCCAGATTGTTGACATTGGCGGCATTGATCTGCACCACCTGACGTCCGGCAATCTGACCGCTATTGCTGAGGTCGCCGCTGAGCTGGAGGTTGATGTCACTACCGGCCAGCAAACTGCCACTACCGTCGAGGTCACCACTGCGGGTCACTACGTAGAGCTGCGGCACCAGCACATTCTGGGTCGTGCCATCGGCCAAGGTCACGCTTTTCTGCACCAGCCAGACGATGTCGCTGGTCAGTTGCGCGACCTGCTCGGCGCTCAAGGCGATGCCGGGTTGCAGATTGGTTTGCTGGGCAAAGCTGATGGCATTGTTCATCAGCGCCTGATATTGCGCTTCGTCGCTGGTGTAGTTGTCGAGGAAGCGGCGCCCGGTCAGTTGTGCGACTTGATCTTTGATCAGTTGTTGTTCGTAGTAACCGTCACCGAGACGCTTTTGCGTCACGCTGGGGTCCAGGCTCAGCGTTTGCGTGAGATAGGCGCTGCTGAGCCATTGCTGCTGGTTGCTGAAGCGCGGATCGGTTTCCACCAGATAGCTGGCGCTGGCGGCGGCGTTGGTTTGATAGAGGCTGGCACCGGGCAACTGGATCGCTTGATCACTGGTGCGCACGATGTTGTCGCCGTTGGCGGCGATGACGGTCTTGGCATATTCCAGGACGGCGCCATTGCGGCTGCTGGTGGCGCTGGCATTGGCGGCGCTGGCGCTGGTGGCGTCTGTGCCGTGGGTGAGGCTGCTGCTGGAGGTAGTGCTGCTTACCGCAGTGTTGCCGATGCTTTGTGCCACGCTCAGGTTGACGACTGCTGGCAAGAGCGCGTTGTAGGCCAAGGTGCGGGTCTGCCAAATGTCGCTGCAACCGGAGAAGAAGCCGCCGCAATCCTGCCCGACGATGGCGTAGTCGTGACTGACACCGATGAAGGTGGTGTTGGTGGTGACTTGCAAGGCCTCATTGGTGACGGCGCTGCCGGTGATATTGAGGGCACCGCCTGCCAGAATATTGCTGTTGGCGTTGAGCAGTTGACCGCTGGTGTTGAGCGTCATGGCAGCGCCGCTGGCGATGCGCGCCGGATCGGTGCTGGTGACTTCGGCTTTGTAGGTAGTTTTGGTGTAGTCGCGCCAAACGTAGAATTCGACGACGGCGGCATTGACCGTGGCACGTAGCGCATTGAGTTGGTTTTGTAACGTTGTCCATGCAGGATCTCGTCCCCATGCGTAACAACCAGTTTCACCGCCCGGGATTAGACAAACTGGATCAGCAGTTGCAGGCGCCGTGACATGGAAAAAAGCCCACATTGGATCATTAATGCCAATATTGACAACATCTGGCATGCAGGTGCGGCTATCTCCGTCACCGTTACAGATTCCTTGCGTGACAGGATCAAGTCCATAGTAATAATTTTTTTGCGCTGCCGTAATGCCCGCACTAACGGGAATCAAGCGACCAGTACCCATGCCATAACCAGGACTCGGGTAATTGATAACAAAACTCACATCCGCAGCATTGATCGCAGACCCATCCGTACGCACAAAATCACTGATCGCCACACTCTTGTCGATCACCACCTGATAAGCCAGATGTTCATTGGTATTGTTCAAGGCCGCACTACTGATGCTCAATGCACCACCGGCTTCAATCGTGGCGCTGTTATTGTTGACGGTCGCCGCTGCGCCCGTGGCGCGCCGGCTGGCATCCAGACTGCCGCCGATGGCCATGTCGCCAGCACTGTAGATCAATGCATGTTCGCGGTTGGTCAATGTATCGGCTACGCCCAGATCGAGACGGTTGCGCGCCGCAATGGTGGCGGCTTGGGTTACACCGTTGACGGTTTCAGTGTCATTGGTGAGATTGCCGGCGGCAATGCTGAGGTTGTCGCCATAGAGGCGACCGCTGCCGATGTTGTTGACGGTAGCCGCATTGATGCGGGTATCGCTGCCATCGATGAGGCCGCGATTGGTGAGGGTGGCGCTGGCAGTGAGTTGGGTCGTGGTGCCGGCGATTTCACCGCTGGCGGCGTTGTCGATATTGCTGGCACTGACCTCCAGGGTGCCGCCGGTGAGCAGTTTGCCGCTATTGGCAAAGTCGCCGCTGGTGGCAATGCTGGCATTGCCGAGCGCAATCAACTGGCCGCTGTTGCTGATATCGCCCTGTAGCGCCAGACTCAGGCTGCCGCCACTTTGCACCAGACCACTGCTGTTGTCGAAAGTACCGGCGAGCACACTGGCGCTCTGACGTGCAGACAACGTACCGCCAGCATTGTTGAGTGTCTGGCCGCTGGTATCGACCGCCAGCGTGGTACCGCTGATGCTGCCATAGGATGCCGCACTCGACGACGCGGCACCGGCAGCCAGGCCATTGCTCAGTCCGGCATTGCGCAGCGTGACCGTCTGCGCCGCCTGCAAGCTACCGCCATCGTTGAGCGTGCTGCCGCTGCTGGTGACGCTAAGATTGCCGTTGACCGATGCCAGCGTGCCTTGCGTGTTGTCGACGCTGCCGCTACTGAGCGTGACGTCGTCATTGGCAATGATCGTGCCGCCACGGTTGGACAGCACGCCACCGACAGCAGGCAAGCTCGCTTCCAGACTGCCTCCGGCACTGATGCGGCCGGCGTCATTGGTGAGCGTATTGGCTGCCAGTGTCAGGCTGCCGTTGCTGGCGATGGTGCCGGCGCTGTTGTCGAGCACGGCATTGGACGCACTCAGGGCAATGGTGCTGGCGGCGCTGCCGACTTGCAGAATCTGGCCCTGGTTATTGTTCAGATTGGCCAGCGTCAGTGCGAGCTGGCTGGCCGTCAGTTTGCCCTGAGTATTGTTCAGGCTTTGGCTATCCTGATTGGCGGCGCTGATGCTCAGTGTGCCAACCGTGGTGACGCTGGCGTTGGCCGTGCTCACATCCCCGCTGGCCGCGCTCAAGGCAATGTTGGCCGCTTCGGTCTGACTGCTGGAAACATCGACGCTGGCGGCGCTGAGGCTAAGATCACCGGCGGCCAGATTCTGTCCATGTGCAACCAGTGTCTGGTTTGCCGTGACGCTGAGGTTACCGCTGCCGACATAGCTGCCATCGGCCGCGATACCGGCGCCAAGCAGACTGCCGCTGCTGCTGTTGACGCTGTCGGCAACGACGCTGGTGCTGCCCGTTGCAATCAGACCACCGCTATTGCTGAGTTGCCCGCTCACGCGCAAGCTTTGATCTTTACCGGCATAGACACTGCCGCTGTTGCTGAAATCGCCCTGCACTGTCGCCTGCAAATTGGCACCCGCCTGCATGCTGCCGCTGTTGCTCAGCCAGCCATTGTTTTGCAGGATCAGATCGCCGCTGTTGGCGGCCAGCATACCGGCATTGCGCATGCCGACACCGGCTTCGGTGCCGACCAGAATGATCTTGTTGGCATACATCCCGCCCAGTTGCGCGACGTCGATACCAAACATTGGCGTTGCGCCACTCGCGCCGCCAGCCGCGGACGTCACTTGGCTATTGTCGACATTGACCTGATTGACGCCACTGGTGACGCGCAATTCCTTACTCCAGATACCCGCATTGATCTGCACTGCGCGCGCGATGATGTCGGTGTAGTCGGCCTGGCTGGCGTCGAGCCCATTGCCTTGTACGATCACATTACCGCCGCGTACCGTATAGCCGTCCAGGCTGCCACCATTGACAATCGGCGTGCCGCTGGTCAGCGTGACCCGGTTGGCGTTGATAAAACCGCAGCCGTCGCAGGTCACTCCGGCCGGATTGGCGATGACGACTTGGGCTCGATCACCGGCCACTTCGACATAGCCGCGCAAACTGCTGGGACTGCTGGAATTGACTTCATTGAGAATCACCCGTGCCGTGCCGGTGGCCAGATACGGATTGGCCTGGACCCAGCCGCCCAACTGCGTCTGCACATTGGTGCGCGCATTATTGAGAATCGCACCCTGCGCCTGCACATCAAACTGGCTATAGGTATTGCGCGACACACCGGCCGCGCTGGGGGTCTGAATGTTGACTTGCGGCAGGCCGTTGGCGGTCGGCAGGATCACCGGCTGCTGCGACTTGGGCGCACTTGGATCAGCAATGATTTGCGCCTGTGCCAGCGGCCAGGTCAGCAAGGTCGAACTGATCACGGTCAGTACCGCCAATGCCAACGCCCCCAATCGCGCCAGTGGCGTTGGCCGCCCGGCGGCGTCACGCGTTCTGGTCCCGCTTGCTTGCGGGCCACGAAGTTTGCCGGGAAGTGCTACGCGTAAATGCTTATCCATTTTTTGTATTCTTTGAAAAAAATGCCAGATTTGCCTGTGCCACTTGAGTGCTAATAAGCGCAACTGAGCAAAAAGCCCAACGTCAGCGCTGCGGTCTGGAAACTGTCGGGTTTGGAAATCGGCGTACCGGCGAAGACTTCGTAGGAAACCCGCTGATAATTGCCGCGCAACCCGACCACCGCACCTGCCAGCCGGGTGCCGGCCAGCAACGCACTGGAGGGACCGCCCACGGCGCCATAGTCGAGGCCAAGATAGAGTTCCTGGCCGCTGCTGCCGAGTGCGATACCGAGTTCATTACGCAGATACCAGCCACGGTCGCCCAACAGGCTTTGTTCACCATCGAAGCCGCGCACCGTGTAGCGGCTGCCGATGGAAAAGCGCTCCTGCGGTGTGAGCGGCGTGTCATTCCACTGTGCCCGACCAGACAAGCTGTAGCGCAGGTTTTGTTTGTCGCCAGCCAGTGCCAGCGTGAAAGGTACGACCAGGTTGAGGTCAGCAGTGAGGGCTTTGAAGCGCGAAGTGCCTTCGCCAAAGGCGTCTTCGGGTGCTGCCAGCGCGGCCAGTGCACCGGTGCCGTGCCGATAGGCGGCGCTCAGGTCCAAGGTACTGGCATCGATCAATTCGCGATAGGCAACGCCCAACTCCCAACCCGCCGTGCGGCGGCGCTGTACCTCAACTTCGGTGTCGTCGATGTAGTTGCTTGAGGTCTTGAGGAAGAACTTGAACGACATGGTGGTTTTGCGCGTGGCATCGCGATAGACCAGACGCGAGAGTTTGATTTCGCTGTTCTCACTCTTGCCGCGATAGACATAGGTTTGATTGAGCCCGGCTACGCTTTGGTAATACTGGCTGTCGCTGGTGGTGGCTTCCCATGACCAATAGCCAATCGGCATTGCGTAATGCATGGTGGTTGAACCCGTGCCGCGGCCACCCGGATTACCGCCGCCGAGGTCATGGTTGATGCTGACGTAGAACAAGTCGTTGAGCGTCCACCAGTTATCGTAGGAAAGCGTGACGCTACCCATGTATTTGCCGGTCGTGTCGGAGCCGCTGTTGTCGACCGACATAGCGAGCCGGAACGGAAAACCCTGTTGATAGGCAATCACCAGATCGCTGTCACCGGGCTGCGCTTCGCCCTCGGCCGGCGTGATCTGAATATCCGCTTCGGCTGTCGGCACGCGCTTGAGGTTTTCCAGGCCCTGTTCGATATCGCGCAGGTTCAGTAGATCGCCGGACCGCACCGGCAGCGCATTCCACAGCGTGGCGCGCGCATCGGCGCCGGGCGCTAAACGAATAACACGCACATGGCCCGGCACCAGCGTCATTTGCAACACACCGCTCGACAGGTTCTGCGGTGCTGCCAGCACGCGCGTGGTCACGTAGCCACGCGCGATCAGGATGTTCTGCACGCGTGCCAGCACGGCCTTGATGCCGCTCACGCCGAGGCAACGGCCAAGTACCGCCTCAGGTCCTTGGGTGACGACGCTGAGCACCTCCTTGAATTGATCAGCCTGCTGACCATCCAACACGATCTGTGCAATCGGAAAACACGGTGTTTCGTGCTCCGGAATCACCGCCTCGCTGCCCTCTTTTTGCGCTGCCGGCATGCGCGCATCGGTGGGCGGCTCTTGCTGGCGGCGCAATGCACGTTCGCGCTCTTGCTGGCGTTGATACTCTGGATCAGGAGAAGATGTTTGGGCGACAACGGGTTGGTTAAAGCAAACTACCAATGCGAATGTTGTCAGAATCAGGAGGGGGCAAAGCGGGGGAAAACCAAGTTTGAAGCGGAGGACAGGTAACAACAGCTGCGTTATTGACGGGGAATACCTGCGCCTGTATTTCCCCTTACGCCAAACATTTCGGATCATCTTTTATTTTTGTGGTACCGAAGCGGCTAAGCGCCCAACTGCTGACCATCCCTCTTATTATTTATTTGCAAAACATAAATTTATTTGTAATTGCTTACAAATGTAAGCAAATTGTAAGCGAGAGGAAAGGTGGCTGTACAGAAATATTTCCATTCAAACACGAATATATTTCCTGGTACCAATTTTGCAAGATGCCATTCTAGGGCGATCAAGTACAACGAACGCCCCTATTCAATCTACTTTTTCTTGATCCTATTTTTGGTATTTTCCTCCTGAGACAAGGCATCTGGGATCGGTTTCTGCACCCGCTCCAGCATTGTTTCTATCTGACGATGTTGAAGACGTACGGCGACAGCGAGCGGCGTTTCCATCAAGCACCGAGCCTCGCGCTACTGGACGAGGTGCTCGCTGGCGTAAACGGACAAGGGCTGAGTGCTGACTTGAATCAGACTCAGCCCTTGCCGCTGACTCCTATGTGCTCATTGGCGAAGCGACGAGAGTCGCCACGGCGATTTGCAGCTTAGCCATCTGCATTGATACGCGTGATCAATTCGGCCTGCACCTCTGCTGCACGGGCATTTTCAACTTGGCAGGTACCGGCATTTTCATGCCCGCCACCGCCGTATTCCAGCATCAGCGCACCGATATTGGTCTTCGATGTGCGGTTGAGAATCGACTTGCCGGTAGCGAACACGGTATTCTGGTTCTTCAAGCCCCACAGCACATGAATCGAGATATTCGTCTGCGGGAACATGGCGTAGATGATGAAGCGGTTGCCTGCGAAGATCACTTCTTCATTGCGCAAGTCCAGCACCACCAGATTGTGATGGATGGTGGCGCAACGGCGAATCTGGTCCTTGCACTTTTCGGCATGCTCGAAATACAGTTCCTTGCGTTCCTTGACGTCCGGCGACGCCATGATGTCATCGATCGAGTGTGTTTTGCACAGTTCAATCAAATCCATCATCAGGTTGTAATTGGAAATGCGGAAGTCACGGAAACGGCCCAGACCGGTGCGTGCATCCATCAGGAAATTCAGTAAATCCCAGCTTTCAGGGTTGAGGACTTCTTGCTCATTGAAACGCGCCGCATCGCCCTTGTCGACCGCCGCCATCATTTCGCCCCAGGCTGCCGGAAACGCCTTTTCGCCGCCGTAGTAGTCATACACCACACGTGCCGCCGATGGTGCATCGGGATGGATCACGTGGTTCTTGCGTTCGCCGGTATTGCGGATGGTTTCCGACAGATGATGGTCGAATGCAATGTGCACGCCGGCAACGAACGGCAGGTTGGTGGTGATGTCATTGTCGCTGATGGCGATTTTTCCATCTTGCATATCCTTCGGATGCACAAACAGGATTTCGTCGATCATGTCCAAGTGTTTCAACAGGACTGCACACACCAAGCCATCAAAGTCGCTACGTGTGACCAGACGATATTTTTTTGCCTCAGCCATATTTCCCCCTAAATAAAATGAATCCTTCGTCGAGCACTGCAATGCTGTGGTTGTGAATCATACAATTCAAATTTGGGCATGGATAGCAATTCTTGTGTTTTGAATTGCATAAAGTCGAGCCAGCGCCACGCCCCTGTATTGGGCCATGCAACGGCCCTTGGGTTTGCACCGGCATTGTCTTTTTCAGGGCCGAAAGACCGTTGGAATTCGTCTACTGGCCGGGTCAAAAAATAACCATCAAGCAATAATTGGCAAAAAGAAACAGGACCAAGTATTGCGCCCTTGGCACAGGCCAGGCATAGCGCGCAAACCGGCGCCACCGGGTAAAATCCGTTCTTGCTTGCGGACGCGAACCGATGACGGTAGCGCAATCCAGGCACCAATTCGCTGCACATTGCATAACAAGGAACACCAGCATGCAAAGAAGCTCTTCAACATTCAAGTTCTGGCTGGCGGCAGGCATCCTCATACTGAGCGCCGGATTTGCCTTGGCCTATGCCGTCAAGATCCGGGCATTCGCGAACACGGCTGCGCAGTACCGCATTGTTGGTGGCCAGGCCTATCTGGCGCAGGATGAAGAATCAAAACAGGATGCCGACGAGGCGCAACGCTTTGGCGGCACGCCGGCCTTGATCGTTGCCGCCTACAAACGCAAACTGCATACCCTGCTGCAAGGAGATAACCTGGCCTATCTGCTGGCAATTGCGGCCGTCATTCTGGCATGGGGCTGCTTTCGGATGGCATGGGAAGAGCAGCGACTCGATTGAGTGCGCCTGCGGCTGCACAACCCCTTGCGGATACACCAGCGGCAACCGCGCACTGAAGTCAATATGACGGTTTAACCTGGCGCTGCGAAAACATGCAAACCTGTCATTGCCTGATCTGCAATACATTGAAAATATCGACAAAAAAACGAACATCTGCGCGGTAGGCAAACACGCATTTATTTGTAGGAAAACAGGAAGCCGAACGCTTTCCTGATGAAAGCCGCCCATGCCAGCCATGGCGACGGCACTTGCAACAAAACTAGCCACCGCCTCTACAAGCCAGAGCAGACAAGCCTGAACGACTCGATGCCACTATTTTTGGCAGTATATGAACTGGCCATTGCGCACAAAAAATGACAAAAAATCTACGGTTCAGCTGCGCTTGGAATTTGTCTGAAGATACTCTAAATTACGCTCCAGATATCCAATTTCATGAGGTGGACGATGGACAAGAAAGAGGCATTGATTCGCAGCCTGATCGAACTCAGGAGCGCCCACGATGACGCCAGTGCAGCGCTGTCCATCGTCGTCAATCAGGGTGCCCGCGCCGCCAAGGGTCAGGACACGGTGCCTGCGCTGGCAGACATCCGCAGCTACAAGAAGGCCATGACCTCGGCCAAAGTCCATGCCGTTCAGGCAGAGTTGGTGCTACTCGAATATGCGCTGCCGCGCATGCCGGTCGATAGCATGGAATACGCGATGTTTGTGTAATAGCGGTGAGCGCGGCAATGTGCCGCCTCACACTGCCGACAGATCAAGCTCGCCGCGCGCGCTTTCCAGCATCAGCCATTTGCGGAAGGTATAAGAAGTCGTTGGTTCGGCGCGCTCGCTCGGCCACACCGTGTAGTAACCGCCACCCAGACTGGCACTACCCTCACAGGCACGTACCAGCAATCCTTCGCGGATGCAGGGGTCGATCATGTGGCGCCAGCCCAGCAACACGCCTTCGCCAGCAATCGCCAGTTGCACCAGCAAGGGATAATGATTGCCCATCAAGGTTGTCTGCAAACGGGACGACGGGATGCCGTTTTGGGAGAACCAGGTTTCCCATGACATCCACTGCCGCTGTCCATCTTCGAGCACCAGCAACACTTCCTGCGCCAGATCGGTCGGCGCCAGACTGCGTCCGTCCAGATATTTGGGGGAACAGACCGGAATCACTTCCTCGCCGTAGATGCGGCGCACCGCCAGGCCCTTGGGCGCACCTTCGCGCAGATAGTAGATGCCAACGTCGAAATCGGTTTCAGACAAGGACGCCAAACTATCGTTGACGATGAGACGCAGATGGACTTCCGGATGCTCGGCGCGGAAATACGATAATTTGGGCGCCAGCCAGAGGGTTGCGACACCGGACGAACAAGCCACCGTCAATTCGCTGCCGCCCTTGTGTTTCATCAGGCTGCCGGTGGCTTCGGCGCAATTGACCAGCAAATAGCGCACTTGCTCGGCGTAAATCTGGCCACTGACGGTCAGGCTGAGCGCGCGCCGTTGCCGCGAGAATAATTTTTTGCCGAGAAAACGTTCCAGCTGGGACACTTGCCGGCTGACCGCGCTCTGCGTCAGATGCAGTTCATTGGCGGCACGGGTGAAGCTGTTATGCCGCATCACGGCTTCAAATGCGACCAGCGACTGGAGCGGCGGCAGAGGGGAAATGCGCATGAGCGGCCCGGTAGGTAGGAAGCCGTCCATGATAGTTTAAAACCTCAGGCCTGTCCAAGCGCCCTCTGCCACCGTCGGCCTATTGCAGTCGGCTTATTGCAGTCGACCACCCTGTATCACCAGCGTAATGTGAGCATCACCATCGGCTAGCACGCTGATGTCGGTCAATGGATTGCCATCGACCACGATCAGATCGGCCATCGCGCCCTCGGTGACGGTACCCAGTTCGCCATCGCGTTGCAGAATCGCAGCGGCAATCGATGTTGCCGAACGGATCGCTTCCAGGTTGCCGATCAACTCGGCGCGAATGCGGAATTCCTGCGACTGGTCAGCATGCATCTCGCCCAGCAAATCGGAACCAAAGCCCATCGGCACGCCAGCATCGGCGTAAATACGCAATGAATCACGACCAGCCTGACGTACTTTTTCAACCTTGGCGATCGACTCGGGCGGCATGCCCAGGCGGGCGCCATCACGTGCCAGCGCATCATAGGTCACCAGTGTCGGCACCACGAAGGCGCCATGCTGGCGCATGATATCGGCGGCTTCGCGATCGACCAGATTGCCATGTTCAATGGTCCGCACACCGCAACGCACGGCACGCGCAATTGCCCGGCCGGTATAGGCATGCGCCATCACATAGGTTTGCGCTGCTTCGGCTTCGGCCACGATGGCGCGGATTTCATCTTCACTGTATTGCGTGTTGGCAATCGGGTCGACCGGCGAAGCAACCCCACCGGAGGCCATGATCTTGATCTGGGTTGCGCCCTTTTGTATCTCTTCGCGCGCTGCCAGGCGAACCGCATCGACACCATCGACCACGCGTGCAATGGCACCGACACGGAATGCACACGAACAAGGTTCCAGATGATCGGAGCGTTCACGGAAGTCACCATGACCGCCGGTCTGCGACAAGGCCTTGCCCGATGGAAAAATGCGCGGGCCGCTAACCAGCCCGATGGCGATTGCCTGCGCCAGCGCCCAGTCGGCACCACCGGCGTCCCGCACCGTAGTAAAGCCGCGCTTGAGCATGGCCTCTAGAATCGGCAGTGCACGGATCGCCGTCAACACGGCAGGCATGCCTGCATTGAGGCCGAGATTGGCATTCGATGCCAGGACGTGCACGTGGCAGTCAATCAGGCCGGGCATGACAGTCTTGCCGCTGACATCGACCTGTTTGGCGCCCGGCGCTTCAATCGGTGTGGCAGAGATGCGTACGATGCGGTCGCCATCGATCAATACGTCGTGGCGTTCGAGCATGGTGCCGCGGCCCGGGTCAAAGACATTGCCGTTCTTGAGAAGAGTTTGGGTCATAGGAATATGCCGTCATGGAAAGTTGGGCACCGCAAAGTTGCGGTCTGTGTCGCCGATGATAGATCGCGGCGCGCCCAATCCTGTAATGAATTTTTCGCATGCCAGCATGCGCTTGGCGCATTTTTGGTACGCAAAAAAAGCCGCAATACCGTAGCAAATACAGCAGCAGCAAGGCTTGCACAAACCCCTCGATGATCCCGGCATGACTTTCGCATGCATTAATGGCATGCTGGCATGCGTAGAATTCATTTAACGTTTTCGCCGCTGTGGCTCTATGATCTATTACCGTTCCCGGGTCATAGAAAGCGGCACGGGCAACAAACCGAGTTTGGCGCACTGCAACAGACAACGCCAATCTTCACCAATTTGCAGTCTTCACATTCCAAGGGTTGATATGAATCGTCGCAAGCTCTTAACGCTCGGTGCAGTCGCACTTATCGCATCCCAGTGGGGTACCCCTGTCTTTGCGCAGCAAGGCGTATTCAAGATCGCCTCGCTCAATCCGATCACCGGCGCTGGCTCGCCCTATGGTACCGGCATGCTCAAGGGTGCGCAGATGGCGGTCGCCGAAGTCAATGCTGCCGGCGGTGCTGGCGGCGCCAAGATCGACATGGCATCGGAAGACTCGCAAACCAATCCGCAGGCTGCCGTACTGGCCGCCAAGAAATTGATCGAAGTGCAAAAGGTGCGCGCCATCATCGGTACCTGGAGTTCGGGCGTGTCACTGGCAGTCATTCCCATCACCAACGACGCCAATGTGCTGCTGATGCATACCTCCGGTGCACCGGCACTGAGCGTGGCACCGGCCAATGCGAAGAAACTGGGGTTCCGCTTTCAGGCCACCAATGACCGTTTCGGCCGCGCCTTTGCTGAAATCGCCAAACGCGAAAAATTCAAGCGCCCTGCCACCATGGCATTCAACAATGCCTCCGGCATCGGCAACACCGAAGGCTTCCGCAAATCATGGACTGCCAGCGGTGGCACGGTGGTCGCCAACGTGGTGTATGAACCGAACCGTCCATCTTATCGTTCCGAGTTGCAGGAAGTATTGCGCGGCAAGCCTGACGTGATCGTCACCGGCTCCTATCTGGCCGATACCACCATCATTCTGCGCGAGTGGTACCAAAGCGGCCAACCGGCACGCTGGATCATTCCTGGCTGGGCTGCCAATGGCGATCTGCTCAAGGCGCTGGGCCCGGACGTAACAGAAGGCATCATCTCGGTCGAATCGATCAGTGCCGAAGATTCGCCGGCCTACAAGAGCTTTGCCGACCGCTTTGCCAAGGAAGCCAAGATGGCCGCGCAAGACAATGTTTATGCTGCCATGACCTATGACGAAGTGATCGTGCTGGCGCTGGCCGTGCAAGCAGTTGGCCCCACCGCCGCAGCCGACGTGCTGGCCAAGAAAGTGCATGAAATCGGCACCCCTGGCGGTACCGTGGTCAACAGTTTTGCAGAAGGCAAGAAGCTGCTGGCAGCCGGCAAGCGCGTGACCTATCACGGCGCATCGAGCGCGCTCAACTTTGATGAGTTCAATGACGTCACCCCTGACTTCGCGGCTTCGTTTGTCGAAAAAGGCAAGCTGGTACGCAAGTACGTGGTCAAGCTGTAAGCGGAGCGGATGGCATGACTTTTGCGGATTTCCTCAACCTGGCCTTGAACGGCCTGGTTGAAGGCTTATTGATTGCCTTGCCGGCACTGGCGGTGACGCTGGTGCATGGCTTGGCGCGCTTCCCCAATGCGGCCACCGGCGACGTCGTGGCCGCTGGCGGTTTCGGTGGCTATTTCACTTTCAACGTCACTGGCTCACTGTTGCTGGCGGGCCTGGGTGGCGCGCTGGTCGGCGCCCTGGTTTCGCTGGCGGCTTATTACCTGGCGTTCAAGGCCATCATGCGGCGGTCGGTCATCACGCTGCTGCTGACCTCGATTGGCGTGGGTTTTTTCATTCGTTCGGTGCTGGGCATGAGCTTTGGGCATGAACTGAAAATGTTCAGCCTGCCGCTCACGCGCGCCATCAATTTCCATGGCGTACTGATCAATCCGACCGATGTGCAATTGGCCGGTGTCATCGTGGCCGTGCTGGCCGCCGTCTTCGTCATGCTGTATGTGGCGCCGGTCGGTCGTATGATGCGTGCCTTGGCCGATGATCCGGACCTGGGCCGCGTCAGCGGTATCCGCAAGGAACGGGTCATGGTCGTGATGTGGTCGGTCACCGGTGCGGTGTGCGGCATTGCCGGCACGGTGTTGGGCATGCGCACCACGCTGGCGCCGGAAATGGGTTGGACCATGTTGTTGCCGGCCTTCGCCGCAGCAGTCATCGGCGGCCTCGGCAATCCGGTCGGTGCAGTGGCCGGGGCGATTCTGCTGGGTGTGGTGCAAGAGTTGTCGACGCCCTATGTCGGCTTCGTCTACAAGATTGCGCTGGGTTATGTGGTGATGCTGCTGGTGTTGCTGGTGCGCCCGCAAGGCTTGTTTAACCGTCCCCAGGGAGTGCGCTGATGGTCAGTTATCTTGCGACGATTCTGATCATCATGGTGATCTACATCCTGCTGGCGTTCTCACTTGACCTGCAGTATGGCTTCACCGGCTTGATCAATTTTGGCTTGGTTGGTTTCTTCGGCGTCGGTGCTTATACCTCGGCATTGGTGACGATGAATCTGGGCTTGCCGGCGTGGCTGTCGTTTCCTGCCGCCATGCTTGTGGCGGGCTTGCTGTCGTGGCCGCTGGGGCGCATTGCCTTGCGACTGCGCGATGATTACCTGGCCATTGTGACACTGGGATTCTCGGAAATCATCCGCCTGGTGATCGTCAAGGAGGACTGGCTGACCCACGGCGTGCAGGGCATTTCCGGGATTCCGCGTTTGTGGCCGAACTGGAGCAGCAGCGCCAGCGAACTGTTCCTGTTGTGTGCGCTGATCACCGCTGCCGCGTTGACCACGCTGGTCATGCGCCGCATTACGCAAAGCCCTTACGGCCGCACGATTCAGGCGATTCGTGATGATGAAGTGGCGGTCATTGCCTTGGGTAAGGATCCATCCATCTTCAAGACGCAGGTGCTGGTCATCGGCGGTGCGATTGCTGGCCTGGCCGGTGCCTTCTATGCGCATTACATCACCTACATCGTGCCCGACCAGTTTGTACCGATCACCACTTTCTATATCTGGATGGCGATCATCATGGGTGGCGTGGCACGTTTGCTGGGTTCGATTTCGGGTGCCGTGTTGCTGGTCTTCCTGCTGGAAGGCACACGCTTTCTGCGTGGCTACATTCCTGGCGTCACCGATGCCGGCATGGCCAGCTTCCAGCTCGGCGTCATCGGCGTGCTGCTGATCCTGTTCATGCGCTGGCGGCCGCAAGGTCTGTTCGGTAAAAGGAGTGCCACATGAGTATGCTCACCACTACCGGATTGGACTTGGCCTATGGCGACTTCAAGGTACTCAACGGCGTGACCATGGAAATGAGTCTGTCTGGCCTGCACGGCATGATCGGCCCGAATGGCGCTGGCAAAAGTACTTTGTTTGCCGTCTTGAGCGGTTTCTCGCGCCAGACTGCCGGCAAGGTTAATTTCGCCGGTACTGCATTTGAACAATTGTCCGCCGTCGAACGCGCCCGTCACGGCTTTGGCCGTACGTTTCAGGTGCCGCGTGAATTCAAGCATTTGAGCGTGCGAGAAAACCTCAAGGTCGGTGCACGCCACCAACCGGGTGAATCATTGATCAAGCTATTGCTGGCACCGGGCGAAGTGCGCCGCGCTGAAGCGGCCATCAGTGAGCGGGTAGAACACACGCTGGATTTCCTCAAGCTGCGTGCGGTGGCCGATAATCTGGCTGGAGGCTTGTCCGGCGGCCAGAAAAAGCTGCTCGAACTGGGTCGTGTGCTGATGTCGGACCCCAAGTTCATTTTGCTCGATGAGCCTTACGCTGGTGTCAATCCGGTGCTGATCGAAGAAATTTCGGCGCGCATCAGTGAACTCAATCAGCAAGGTATCGGCTTTTTGATCATCGAACATAATCTGGAAGCGCTCAACCGACTGGTCGACGATCTGTATGTCATGGACCGCGGCACCTTGCTGGCCCATGGTAAGCCAGACGAGGTACTGGCCGACGCCGGCGTGCGCGCTGCCTACATGGGAAGTCATTGATGAAACCGGTATTTGAAATCAGCGGCCTCACGGGCGGTTATGGCGAGGTGGATATTCTCAAGGGCATCAATCTGCATGTGATGCCTGGTGAAATCGTCACGATTGCTGGCACCAACGGTGCCGGCAAGTCGACCATCATCAAAGCATCGATGGGCCTGTTGCCACGCATGCACGGCAGCATCGTCTTCAATCAGAAAGAAATTGCCAAGGCCAGTGTCGAATCACGGCTGGAATACGGCATCGGCTATGTACCGCAAGTGGCCAACGTGTTCCCGTCACTGACCGTGCATGAAAATCTCCTGGTGGTGCAAGGTGTGTCGCAGCAGAAGCAACGTGCTGCCGAGATGTATGCACTGTTCCCCGCCCTGACCGGCCATCGCAACCGCAAAGCGGGTCTGTTGTCCGGTGGTGAACGGCAACAGTTGGCCTTCGCCCGCGCCCTCATGCGCAAGCCGAACATGATGCTGCTCGATGAACCGACAGCGGCTTTGTCGCCAGCACTGGTCGAGGAAATTTTCAGCTACGTGGCGCGCCTGCCGCAAGCCGGCGCCGCTGTTTTGATGGTGGAACAGCGCGCACGCCAGTCACTGGCCATCAGCCAGCGCGGCTATATCATCGACCAGGGCAGCGTTGCCATGCAAGGCGAGGCAGCCGCATTGCTCAATGATCCAAAGGCGGCAGACCTGTTCATCGGTCGCCATTGACGGACAGTCAACCTGGTCGGCCGTCACTTCCCGCCGACCAGGTTGAACTCAATGACGACTTCATCCTGCACCGCCATCAAGCCTCCAAATACCGAATAAGGCTTGATGCCGAAATCGCTCTGCCGCAACACCAATGATCCGGCAGCAGTCACCCGATCCGGCAATCCTTCCACACGCAGGGGCAGCCACATCTCACGGGCCTGGCCATGCATCTCGACGCGCACCTTGGCGGCAAATCGCGGCGACTCACCGGTAATCTGCAATGCGTGGATACGCACCAGCGGATACTGCTCGGCCTGCATATTCTCTGCACCCAACATATGCTCACGCGTGCTGGCGATCATTTCCGGCGAAATCACGGACGAGAATGCGCCTCCTAAAGCAGCGCGAAATTCAGGCTTGTCGATTTCCAGTTGATCGAGGCGGAACGCCAGATCAAAACGCGCAGCCGCACTGGCGCCGTCAGGCACATAAACGAAACCAGAAAATGTCGGCGCCGAGAGCACATGGTTGTGCCCCAACCTGGCCGCTGAGCCAGCGCGAAATACGTAAATGCGAACCGTGGATAACTTCGGGTCGAGCTGAAATACCTTGCCACCACGCTCGGCCAGATTCGCATAGCTTGCGGCCAGCGTGATCTCTGTTGCCTCCACCGACGTTGCACTGACCGTCCCATTGACGGCCACAGGCGGTATGCTGGAACAGCTATTGAGAAGGCCGGCCAGCAACGCGACAGCGGCAAGATTGATCAATTTCATGCAGACTCCTGAGGCATAGGTAAGAATTTGACTGGGCGCCATAGTCTACGCCAAACGCTGATCCGAAGGACGTTACCGTCGCTCCCATCAACTCAATCGAGCGCGCCGTCACCGGTAATAATCCCCGCCTCTTTGAGCATCGGCAACGAAACCGAGCTATCCATTTGATTGCAGCCGGTTCCAATCACCAGTTTAACGAACAAGGCTGCGGCGTCCGCAGGAAGGAGTTGCGCCGCGTAGTTGTGTAGCTCCCTATATTCTTTGTTGGATGGCTTCACGCAGGCGCCACCGTTGGTGTATTGATGAAATCCCAAATGAGAACCCGTGATCGCTCTGTCTTGCGCCTCTCTTTTCACGCCCGCGATGAACAACATGCCACAAGCCGAGGCACAAAAACCACCATAGCGCGGCAAGATGGTATTGAAGCGCTTTTCGCGAATGATTCTTCCGACTGCAAACGAGGCGGCCACGTTCCCGCCCAGTGAGTTGAGCACAATCCACTTATTCGCACAGGGCCGTGCACTTAAATCATTGGCAGCCTGCTTGAACACATCGACCAGCTCTGTGGATATCCTGTCATTGAGCTGTATCCAACAGGTATCGCCGACCTCTTTCACATAGAAGAGTTTGATGCCCATTCCCGTTTGATATTCATAGGCAATTTGTCCTGGAACACTAGCGCAGCCAACAAGAATTGCAACCAGCAGACATAGCCACAGTTTCAACATGTTTTTGATATTTTTCATTTCCCCGGCACTGCTATTTATGTTTTATTGATCTATCTTCACGCGCACAGGCATGCGCTGATGCGTTCTGCAACGCCAAGCAGTACCCCACACCGACTCAATCGACGGACTGCCTATTGCCACTTGATGCAAGAGATAATTTACGTGCCAATCCTGACAAATTACCAACAAAAAAAATGGATAGATTGGCGGTATTGATGACGCGAAGACGCTTGAAAAAACAAAATGCAATGTACTTTCAGCACCAAAGTCGACAGCGGGTTTATCTAACTTCGACGCTAGAGACATCAGCATCTATCCCGCATAGACGGCGATCCGCGGCAAAACATCTACCGCGATAGAGCGTTGAGCGGGAAGTATCAAGACGACGGATTCAATCGATGCACAGTGCGTATTCAACACCCGGAAGTCAGTAAAAGAGACGTTTGCCTGCCTCTCAATATTTACACAACCATACATTCATCCTGAGATGTCTGATCCGCGTTGCGCGTGTGCAGTGCTCCGATGAGGCAAACCTGGACGTTTTCCCGGTAGCCTTGCGAGGGACCACTTAACCAACAACCACCAGCGAATAAAGCCCTTATGCGTTTTTCTTCTTTAGGAGTACTTTTTTATTCGTTTGCATTGACCTCGCGCGCTCGTACAGTCATCACAAGGCCGGATTGCTGTCTATTGCCATCAAGTTGGCGGCAATCCATGACCTGATTTCACGCCCCATAACGACGATCGAGGTAGCACCATGTCAACTGAGTTACTCGCCCCGGAAACAGTCTTGCCGCAAGAACTGGAATCCGCACTCACCATTGCACAAGCCCAGGGCTTGCCATTTGCCGGTGGCGTAGCGCCGCCGGTGGCCTGGGCACTGTTTTCGTCAGACCGCGCCCTGTTGGTCGATGTGCGCTCCAACGAAGAACGCAAATTCGTCGGCCATGTTCCCAACAGCCTGCATGTACCCTGGGCCACCGGCACCGCGCTCACGCGCAACCCGCGCTTTGTGCGCGAACTGGAAAGCAAGATCGGCGGCAAGGACCGCATCGCCCTGCTGCTGTGCCGTAGCGGCAAACGCTCGGCGCTGGCTGCCGAAGCTGCGACCAAGGCTGGTTTTACCTGTATTTTCAATGTGCAGGAAGGTTTCGAAGGTGAAATCGATGCTGCACAACATCGCGGTGGCAGTGATGGCTGGCGTTTCCATGGCTTGCCTTGGGTGCAGGATTAAGCCCTTGCAATCCTCGTGACCCGCGAGCAGTTGCCTAGCTTGGCGCTGCCAACACTGCGCAACACCCCATTTTTTTACCAAGGAATGCTGTGGCGAGTTTTGACATCCATGACATCGTGCAGGCCCTGCACGATGCCAGACAACAATGGCGCAGTACGCAGCGCCGCAATAGCGAACCGGGCGGCCGTGAGTTTCCCTCGCGTGATGCGCTGGCCGGCATCGTCGACGATCTGAAAGGGGTGCTGTTTCCGATGCGATTGGGCCCGCCCGACCTGCGTCAGGAAAGCGAAAATTTTCACGTCGCACATGCCCTCGATGCGGCACTGCATGCGCTGCTCAAACAGGTACATCTGGAATTGAAGTACAGCGCTACCTTGCATGACGCCACCGGCAAGGATGCCGATATCGAACAGCAAGCCTTGACGGCAACGCGCGCCTTTGCGGCTTCCCTGCCACAAATCCGTACCTTGCTCGACAGCGACGTGCTGGCGGCTTATCAGGGCGACCCGGCCGCCCGCAGCGTTGATGAAGTACTGCTGTGCTACCCCGGCGTGCTGGCCATGATTCATTACCGCCTGGCGCATCGGCTGTATGGTCTGGGTCTGCCGCTGCTGGCGCGCATCGTCGCCGAGCTGGCGCATGGTGCCACCGGCATCGATATTCATCCGGGCGCCGTCATCGGTGCTGGCTTTTTCATCGACCACGGTACCGGTGTGGTGATCGGCGAAACCGCCGTCATCGGTGAGCGCGTGCGCGTCTACCAGGCCGTCACGCTTGGCGCCAAACGCTTTCCCACCGATGCCCATGGCAATCTGCAAAAGGGCTTGCCGCGTCATCCGGTGGTTGAGGACGATGTCGTCATTTACGCTGGCGCGACTATCCTGGGACGCATCACGCTAGGCAAAGGTGCAGTCATCGGCGGCAATGTCTGGCTCACCCACGATGTACCGGCCGGTGGCCGTATTGCCCAGGCGGAGTTTCGCGAGGGTGCCCATGCCAACAGCATCGCAGCAGCATGACCACGCCTTCGAGAGCGCCCCTATGAACGCAAAAAAACAGCAAAAAAAGCCCGTGCCTGATGACGCCGATACTGCCAGCGAGGACAACGACAACATCGCCAGTGCCTTGGTGCAGAGCTTTGGTATCGGCGTGCGCCAATTGCGAGAAGCGCAAGGCTGGTCGCAGGAACGGCTGGCCGAAAACTCCAATTTGAATCGCTCGTATATCGGCGAAATCGAGCGCGGCGGCGCCATTGCCTCACTGGTGACGGTGGAAAAACTCGCCGCCGCGCTCAAGCTGACACCCTCGGCCCTGGTCACGCGCGGCGAAGCCATCAGCCAGATGAATCTGGT
>Ga0066798_10000466_pt1 | contig 20617 bp, 18 predicted proteins | sample PersoiDNA2013203_FD_70961 | JGI IMG/M metagenome (GOLD analysis project Ga0066798, IMG submission 70961) | Permafrost soil microbial communities from the Arctic, to analyse light accelerated degradation of dissolved organic matter (DOM) -... | ecosystem: Environmental > Terrestrial > Soil >... | reverse complement strand
CCTTCAATCTGTATGACGTCTATGCGGCCGTGATGAAGCCCCTCTTCCCCCATCAGCCTACCGAGGAAGTGCTGGCCACGCATACGCCCTCGCCCGCGCCACATCTGGACTGGCAAGCGGCGCGCGCCCAGGGCCGCATGCTGATGGCAACTGGCGGACCAGCAGCATTTTCCGGTTACCGAAGAAAACGCCCTGTCGTATGAACGCGGCCTTGGCGTGTACAGCTACAAGGTGCGCAGCAGCCGCGACGTGCGCGAACAAAAGGGGCTGACCACCGTCATCTTTGACGCGGCCAGCGGCAAGCTGGTGACTACCTGGCTGCCCACCGGCACGGCCAGCGGCGACACCATCCGCAGCTGGATCAGCGCGCTGCACATGGCGTCGATGTGGGGCTGGCCTTTCAAACTGTTTATCTGCGCCATGGGCGTGGCGGTGACGGGCCTGAGCCTGACGGGGGTGTTGATCTGGCGCCGCAAGCGCCAGGGGCAGAACAAAGCCAAACGGGCTTAAAACCCGGACTTAAAACGCGTACGCGAGAGTCAAACGCACGGATCTTGGTTCGACCGGATGGAAATGCCGGTCGTTCACGCCATCGACGGCTTCGCCGGGCAGGCGCGAGGCGTAGTAGTAATCGATGTCGCTGGCCTGCTTGTCGAACAGATTAAACACGTCGAGCGAGATGCGCGTCTTGCGGTTGAGCTGGTAGCCCAGACGTGCATACGCCAGGGTGGTCGAGGCCGAGCGCACGGAATTATCTTCGATCAAAGGGCGCGGGCCAAAATAGCGCAGCTGGAAGGCACCCGACCACGGCCCCTGGTCGCTCACTGTCACGCCGAAAGAAGCCACCTTGTCGATGGAACCAGGGATATAGTTGCCGACCGGGTCATCTTGCGTATAGCGCGAGCGCGAGGCGGCCAGGTCCAGGTCGAACAGCAGCCAGGGCGCGGCGATGTAGTGGTTATTCCACTCGATGCCGTGGCGGCGGCTGGCGCGGCTCGGTTCCGTTTCTCCCGCGTCCCCCACGAACAGCAGTTCCGACGCGATATCGAGGCGCCACAGCGCCAGCGAGCTTTGCAAGCCCGGCAGCCATTCCGTGCGGGCCCCCAGTTCCATGCCCTTGGTGGGCACCAGCGGCGTGACCGGTGTCGAAACGCCACCGTCCGGCAAACGCGTTTGCGTGGTGCCGCGCGCGTCGTTGCTGTGAAAGCCCTTGCCATAATTGGCAAAGAACTCGGTCTTGCTCCAGGGGCCGAAGATCAGGGAGAGCTTGGGCGAGACCACATGGTCGCTGGCCGTACCGCTATTGCCTTCTATGCTGCTGTTCACATAAAAACGGTAGGCGTCATACCGCATGCCCGCCACCGAGCGCAGCCAGGGCAGCCATAACACGGTGCTTTCACCATACAGGCCCAGGCTGCCCTCGCGCACCCTGTCTTCGCGCACCGTGCTTGACCGCACGCGATCCACCGTGTCGTACAAGCCTACCGGCGAGAGCCAGTCATAACGGCCTTGCAGGCCCAGCTTGTTGCGCATGGCCAGGCCCGCTATCTGTGTGTTCCAGCTCTCGCTGGCATTGAAACCGGCCACCGTGCGCCGTTCGCTTTGCTGGAACTGGTCGCCCTGCTCGGGGTTGTCGAGGAAATACGTGAAGTTGCTGTACAGGTCGAGCCGCGAACGTATCAGATAGGCGTCGAATTCGAACAGCCGGTTATCGGTGCGCTTGCGCAGGGCGTAGGCCAGGCTGTAGCGCGCCGTATTGCCGCCGTCGCTGGGGTCGAGCGCGCCAAAGCGGCCGATCAAGCCGGCGTCTACCGCCCGCTGCGGTATCTGGTCGGTGGAGTTCCAGCTGTTTTGATAAGCCATCGCGGTCACGCTATAACCATCATCCTGCGTGCCCTGGCTGTAGCGCAGCACACCGCTGTATTTTCTGACGTGTTCCGGGCTATCCCAGGGGCCGTTGTTACGGTTCACTTCCAGGCCGTACAGCAAGGTGCCCTTCCCCGCATCGATGGAATCGGCCACCACGCCGCGCAGATAGCCATGCTGGCCGACGGAGATGCTGGCCAGCCCTTGCGGCAATTTGTCGGCCAGGCGGATATGGGCGCTGCCGGCCGAGGCGAAATCGCCTTCGCTGGCAAAATACGGCCCTTTTTTGTAATCGATGCGCTGCACCAATTCAGGAATCAGGAAATTGAGGTCGGAATAACCCTGGCCATGCGCATGCGTGCGCATATTGACAGGCATGCCATCGACATAGGTGGCGAAATCGGTGCCGTGGTCGAGATTGAAACCGCGCAGGAAATACTGGTTGGCCTTGCCGTCACCACTATGCTGGGTAACGATCAGCCCCGGCACGAATTCCAGCAATTCTCCGGTGCGCAAGGCAGGCCGGTTGACGATCAGATCAGTAGTGATGACGCCCTGGCTGGCCGCATCCGAGGTGCCGACGGCATTGTCATAATGGCCGCTAACTCTTACCGTGCGCCCCTCATCTTCTGCCTCGGCGGCCGCATCCGAGGCCATGGCAAGCAATGCCAAGCTTAAAGCTGCCGCCAGTTTGCTTTTTATCAATCGCATTACGCCCCCAGTTTTTATGATGAAAGCAGCTACCCCAACCATATACGGGATGCGGCTTACTCCGGATTCAATATTGCCAGCAAATTCAGGAGCTTTTGTGGACACCATCAGCACTAGCAGCCGGCCAGCCCTGGCACCCCGCAAGAAAGACGTGCTGCCGCTGATCCTGTTATCCATCTTGTTGGCAGGAATCGTTGCCGTGATCGCCGGCGCCGCGCTGGCGCCGCAATACCGGGCCGTGCCCGCCCTGCTATGGAGCCTGGGCTTTTGCGTCAGCGGCATGTTGCTGGGATTTTTATTCGGCATACCCCGCACCCTGCCCTCAGGCACGGTTAATGTCGCGCCGCCCGAAACGCGGACCAACGACGGCGTCCCTGCTGCCAGCACATCTCCAGGCAATACCAGCAATACCCTGTTCCTCGGCACACCAACGCCGATGGAAATCAATTCCAATCTGGTGGAAGTATCGGACTGGCTGACCAAGATCATCGTCGGCGTGGGCTTGATCGAACTGAAGTCCTTGCCGGGCACGGCCCGCAGCGTGGCCGCCTTCATTGCTCCCAGCCTGGGTGTCGATGCGCCTACCGGCATGGCCGTGGTGGGCGGCATCATGCTGTTCTTTTCCGTGCATGGTTTTTTGATCGGCTATCTGCTGACGCGCATCTACCTGTCCATCATCATCAAGCGGGCCGATAGCATCGTCAAGAATGAATCGGTACGCCTGGAAAGCGGCAAGGAAATTGACGTGGCCGAACTGAGCCGTTTGCAGCAGAAATCGCTAGACGACTTGCAGGAAGCGGTGACGCGGCTGCTGGTGACGCCGCCGCCAGGTGGCGTGGATGCCGTGTCCGCCATGGCCAGCTTGCCCGCGGCCGTCAAACCGCTGAATAATCTGCTGTGGGTGGATGACCATCCCAGCAAGAACACCTTGCTGGTGGAACAGCTGGAAAGGGACAATATCAAGGTCGACCAGGCCGTGGCGAGCCGGCAGGCGCTGGCCATGCTGCAAAAGAAAGCCTACAACCTGATGATCACGGACATGGCGCGCCTGGAAAATGGCAGCGCTGTCAAAGACGCTGGCGTGCACACGGTGCGCGAGGCACGCCAGCTGAAACCCGAGCTGCCCGTCATCATCTATTGCAACAAGGACACGGCACCCCTCTACAGCACGGAGGCGGAAGCGGCCGGCGCGCGCTTCATCACCACCTCCGGCACCAGCTTATTGGCCGCCGTCAACAAGCTGCTGCGCACCGCCCCCTGATACGGCTACAGCTTTTCCATCTTTTGCCGCACGGCCGGCGCCGTGGCCGAGGTGGGCGCCAGTTCCAGATAGGTCTGGTAAGCCGCCCTGGCCTTGGCCGCATCCCCCGCCTTGGCGTAAGCATCACCCAGGTTAAGATAGGCAATCGCGCGCGACGGATCCATCTTGACCGTGTTTTCAAACCAGCGGGCCGCTTCGCGGTATTTTTCCTGCTTGTAGAAAACAAAGCCCAGGTTGTTGGCCGCCAGCGCAAAGTCAGGCCGCAACTTCAGCGCTTCCGTAAATTGCGCTTCTGCCTGTGCGTACTGCTTTTCCTTGTACAGCTGCAAGCCACGGTCGTTGGCCCGTTGCGCCAGCTGGCGCGCCGAGCTTGGCACGGCGCTCGGCGTAACGATCTTTTGTTCGCCGCCCTGCAAGTCCTTGACCGTCACGCTGGCTGCCGCCGGCTTGGCATCCAGCTTGCTGTTCAGGGCAATCGCTTCCGTCGACAGCTGGGTCGTGTTCGGGCTGAGGAATTCCGTTTCGGCCGGCAACTCAAACACGAAGTCGCCCCCTTCCGAGCCGGGCAGGCTGCCAAAGGCTGGCGTCTGGTTCGATACGCTGGACACGGCCGGCGCCACGTAAGCCGCCAGTTCCGTGGCCGTGATCAAGCCGTCGCCGTTCAAGTCCGCCTTGCCGGCCAAGCCTTGCAGCAAGGTCCAGGTGAAGACGGAGTGGCCATTCGGGCCGCCATCGGCCACCAGCTGGTCGCCGCCGCCCGCCGTCAGCATTTGCCGGCCGATACGCTTGGCGTTATCGCGCAAGAAATTGGTGGAACCTGCGCCTCGCGTCAGGCCCAGGCCGCTGTAACAGGCATCCATCACAAAAAATGCGTGCTTGGCCGTCAGGCTTTCCGCGATATTCTGGATTTCCGTCATCGGGATCGCATCCGTGGCGAATTGCGCCGGATCGGAATCGACCGGCACGATGTAGCCGAGATCGCGTCCGGAACTGAGTTTACGCGTGGCGCCGTGGCCCGCAAAGAAGACGAAGATGCGGTCATTCCTTTGCACGCCGCCATGGGCCAGCTTGTCGTGGAAGGCGGCCAAAATATTATTGCGCGTCGCTTCGGCATTTTTCAGGGTGACTACCCGCTCGGCGGCAAAACCAAACTTGTCGATCAAGGTTTCGCGCACGCTCTGGGCATCGCGCACCGCATATTGCAGCTTGGGCCACCTGGCGTAATCGTCGATGCCGATCACCACAGCCCAGGAATTGGCGTAACCCGTACTGACAGGCACTTTTTCAGCTGTGGGCGCCGTGCTTTTCGCCACCTGGAAACTGGTGCCATCCCAGCCCGCGAACTGATAACCCTCCGCCACCAGGCGGTCCAGCACGGCCGGCAAGGCTTTCACCGTGCGCTCGTGGATGTCGTGGAACAGGATGATGCCGCGCCCCGCCTTGTCAACGGAGGCCAGCACCCGGTTGGTAATCGAGCTGGGCACGGGATCGGCCCAGTCCAGCGAATCGATATTCCACATCACCGATTTCAAATGGGCGCTGGCCAGGGCAGCCATGCCTTCGCTATTGCGGGCCCCATACGGGAAGCGGAACAGCGCGGCGCGGTCCGGGCTGATGGCTTTCAGCAAGGTGTCGGTACCGATGATTTCGCCTTTCAGCTTGTCACCCGTCTCCTTCGATAATTGCGCATGGCTGAAGCTATGGTTGCCCACGGCATAACCTTCGGCCATCAGCTTGCGGGCTACTTCCGCGTTTGCGCCCAGCTTGGCGTGCCCCTCGGCATCGATAGAGCCCAGGTTGCGGCCCACGTTGAAGAACACGGCCGGCACGCCATATTGTTTCAGGATCGCGCTGATTTCTTCCGTGTAGCGGCGGTGCGGGCCGTCGTCAAAGCTCAGCACGATGGTTTTCTTCGGCAAACCCAGGCCAAAGATTTCCGCTTCGTCTTTCTTGACTTCAGACTTGACTTCGCCGCCCGGCGGCACGGCATACGGTACGACGATGCCGTTTTCCTTGAGGATCTGCTCGCGGTTATACAGCTTCTTCAGATGCGCCACATAATCGTCCCAGCGTTCGCGCTTGAGCTCGATGGCGCGCTGGCCCAGGTTGCCGAAGATCTGGCGGATTTCCTTTTCATAATTGCGCTCGATCTCGCCCAGCGCATCGAGGTCTTCCGAAATGCGCTTGTGCACCTTGATCGCTGGCAAGGAGCCGTCCTTGGCCACGTCGGCCAGCATGCTTTGCAGCAGTTCGCGGAAAGCCAGGCGGTCGGCATCGTACAGGCCAGGATCGGATTCGATATAGGTCAGCAGACTGTCGAGCGCCTCGAAGCGGCCCGGATTGCCGGACGCCGTCAGCTGGTCCAGCATGGTATCGAGCTTGGCAATACGCTCCTGGTTTTCATGGAACAGGCTTTGCCCCACCTTGCGTGCTTCGTCTCGGGCGCCGTCCGGCAGCGATTGCTCATCGGCCAGCAAGACGATAATCTTGCGAAAATTGGCCAGCAAGTCGCGCAATTGCACCGAAATGGCAGCCGCATCGATGGCGCCTTGCGGCGTTGTGGCGCTAGCGCCGGCATGGGGTGCGGCAGGCGTGCTGGTCGCGGCGGGACGCATGAACGTGTAGATGCCGGCACCGGCGGCCAGCGCCACGACCACGGTGGCGGCTATCTTGATCGGCTTGGAAGTCACAGGCTAGTCATTCCCTTCACATACTATTGAGCAGATTAATGTAGTGCAAACGCACAAGGCCCATTATTGTAGAGCACGCTTGGTAATTTGATCAGCCCGCTCTGATTGAAGTAGCAATATAATAGAGGATATATGCCGCATTGCAACACCAATACTCTGGGACAGGACAGACGATGAAAAAGAAACTTTGCGCAGGCGCGCTGATGCTGGGCATGGCGCTGATGCTGCTGCAACTGCGCGCGCATGCCGGTGATGGAGTAGCGTTTGCGTCGGCATCGGCCACCACCTGGGATGAAGAAGATTAATAACACCTAACAAAACCTGCTGCGCGTCGCGCTTTGCGGCCTGCGATGCTCACCGTGCTCTAGCACGGTTGCGCTTCTTAGCCACAAATCACTGCCGCTCGCTACGGTTTTTTTAGGCGTTTCAATGTCAGCTAGACCGTGTCTGGATCAAAATGCTTGCGCAGCCCCTGCCAGCATTCGAAATAATCGCTTTGCAGCAAGCCGCCATCGAGCGCAAACGGCGTAGGGCGGAGGATGCTGCGGGTTTCAAACATGAAAGCCATGGTGTCGCCCACTTTCACCGGCGTGGCCGTATCGCTGTGCGAGGCCTTTTCAAAGGTTTGCGCATCGGGGCCGTGGCCTGACATGCAATTGTGCAGGCTGGCGCCGCCCGGCACGAAACCGGCAGCCTTGGCGTCATACACACCATGGATCAGGCCCATGAATTCGCTGGCCACGTTGCGGTGAAACCAGGGCGGACGGAAGGTATGTTCAGCGGCCAGCCAGCGCGGCGGGAATATCGCAAAGTCGATCGCACCGAGCTGCGGGTTTTCGCTGGGTGCCTGCAGCACCAGGAAAATCGATGGATCGGGATGGTCGTAGCTGATCGAACCGATGGTATTGAAGCGGCGCAGATCATATTTGTACGGCGCGTAATTGCCATGCCAGGCCACCACGTCCAGCGGTGAATGAGCGAGCGTCGTGCGCCACAGATGGCCGCCAAACTTGGCGACCAGTTCACATTCGCCATCGACATCTTCATAGGCCGCATGGGGCGTGAGAAAATCGCGCGCATTGGCCAGGCCATTCGATCCTATCGGTCCCAGATCCGGCAGCCGGAAAGCGGCGCCAAAGTTCTCGCAGATATAGCCGCGCGCCTGGCCATCGGGCAGGCTGACCCTGAAACGCACGCCGCGCGGGATGACGGCGATTTCCTGCGGTTCCACTTCGATCAATCCCAGCTCGGTAGCAATCTCCAGCCGGCCCTGCTGGGGCACGATCAGCCATTCGCCATCGGCCGAATAAAAACAGCGCTGCATAGCGCGGTTGGCTGCATACAGGTGTACCGCGCAACCGCTCATCGCCTCGGCGCTGCCATTTCCGGCCATCGTCACCAGGCCATCGATGAAATCCGTTTCAGAGTGTATCGGTGGCAGCGGCAGCGGGTCCCAGCGCAGCTGGTTCGGCGGCGTGGGAGGCATGACATGAAAGTCGCTGACGACGCGGGTATTTTCCAGCAGGGTGAACGGCCGGTGCTGGCTGGCGGGGTGGATGCGGTACAGCCACGAGCGCCGGTTGTGTGCACGCGGCGCCGTGAACGCCGTGCCTGACAACTGTTCCGCATACAAGCCCAGAGGCGCGCGCTGGGGCGCATTCTGCCCGTGCGGCAAGGCGCCAGGGATCGCTTCGGTGGCAAACTCGTTGCCAAAGCCGCTTTGATAGCGCGCCGCGGTCATGTTGCTGCCTGTCGCTGATGCTGCATATTGTCTCCTTCATGCGTTTTTCGCTCATGATACGCCGCTTTTCAGGCAGGAGCCCGGACGTGAAAACGGCGGCGTCCTGTGAGGGACGCCGCCGCCAGCATACGCAGTTAGCCGCGTTTTTTGATCGGTACATCCTTCACGACTTGATCGCCATAGGTGAAGGTGCCACGGCCGGTCCAGTCATTATCGGTGACGAAGGTGGCGGTGAACTTGGCCAGATAAGTGCCGATGGCGGGCTGCGGCACGGATACCGTGTATTCGCCACTCAAGGTGAATACACGCGTGTAGTTTTGCAAACCCAGTCCGTGCGCCTGGCCGCTGACGGGACGGATCACCACGCGGCCATTTGGTGGAGCGATGGCCTGTGCAATCAACGCCTCGCCGCTCAGCGCACCGTCGGCCGAGTTGAAGAGCACAGCCAGATTCAGGATGGGGGCACCGGGCGAGCCCAGATTACCGGCGGTCAGATACAGGTGTTCGACCACGTACTGTTCAGGTGTTGCCATTATCTACTCCTTTTGGGGTGATTCCTGAGCCATGTGAGAGATCGCAGATCGCGACAGGTGCTGGCGATGACCTTGTCGATGGTGACAGCTTGCTTGGCAGCCACCTGACACTCTGCAGCCATCATAGCCCCTATTTTGATGTCAACATACTCACATTATTGCCTTGTATTTCGGGAATTTTATGCACGCCCATAAGGAAGCGATTTGTTGGCGAAACGTGTCAATACCCTTTGATCTGTCGCAAAGATTATGCTGAGAGAAAATAGAAATGAAAACGCCCGTCTAAGCGGGCGTTAGGGTAAAACAAGCAGGCTTTGCTAGCCGCGCTGCGGCAGCACCCAGTCCGGGCGCACGAAATGGCAGGTATAGCCATTTGGCAAGCGCTCCAGGTAATCCTGGTGCTCCGGTTCCGCTTGCCAGAATGGGCCGGCCACTTCCACTTGCGTGACAACCTTGGCTGGCCACAGGCCGGAAGCATCGACATCCTTGATGGTGTCCTGCGCTACCTGCTTTTGCGCTTCGCTGGTGTAGAAAATGGCGGAGCGGTAGCTGGTGCCCAGGTCGTTGCCCTGGCGATTTTCCGTGCTGGGATCGTGGATCTGGAAGAAGAATTCGAGGATTTTGCGATAGCTGATGACGGCTGGATCAAAGATGATTTCGATCGCTTCGGCGTGCGTGCCATGGTTGCGGTAGGTGGCATTGGCCACGTCGCCGCCGCTGTAGCCCACGCGCGTGGTCAGCACGCCCGGATAACGGCGCAGCAAGTCTTGCACGCCCCAGAAGCAGCCGCCTGCCAGGATGGCGGTTTCAGTGTTGTTGTCATGTGCCATGATCGTTGGTTCCTTGTTCAACATTACGTAAAACAGCCATCTTACCGCGTCGCGGATTTTTCGGCTGGCCGTGCCAGCAAACGCTGGAGTTGCGCCGCCTGATACGCGCCAATGGCGTCGTTGAACAGGCAGCGTATCAAGGGATCGTCGACGATATCGGCTTCGTCAAGCAGGGCCTGCGTGGCCGCATCGAAAGCGTGATCGTTGATGCGCATATACATCGACGTCAGCGATTCACCGAGCACCAGCGCCGCATGGCACTTTACCAGCGGTACTTCGGTGGTCCAGCCGGGCGCCTCATCCGTCTGTTCCAGCAGCGCGATCTGGTCGCCGTGCGTGCGGTAATGCAGAACCGTGGCCGCGCCATCATGGCCGTACAGCGACAAGCGCCACAGCCGCGGCGCCTGGAAATAACTGTCCTCGGCCAATTCCATGTCGCGGTAGCGCTGCAGCAAGCCGTGACGGCAAAAATCCAGCACCAAGGCGGCGTCAGCTTCGCTCAAGGGCGCGAAGCGGCGCGCGATATCGGCCGTGGCGGGCGGCATCAAACCGGGCCGGTAATCGAAGTCGACATCCTGCGGCCCCACGGGAATCACCCAGGGCAGCGGCGCGGCTGGAGTCAAGCCATCACTGTCGAGCAGCACAGAGGTAGAGGGATCGAGCCTGAGAATATGCGCAGCGGGCAGTGCGGCGCCGATTTCCTGCGCAAACTGGCGATAGCTGACGGGGAACATGGCGTGGTTATACCAGGACCAGTCTTCCTGCACGAACTGGCAGGAGCTGGGCACGATGTAGCGCGGCGCCAGCGCGCGCAGCTGCGGCACCCAGTCGTCGGGCAGTTCCACCGGTCCTGTATCCATGCCAGCGCGCGATGGCGCGATCACCGCGATCTCGCGCATGGTCTGGAAGGGCCACAAGACCATGTCCCACGGCGCGTATTGCGCCAGTTGCGCGATGGTTTCCGGGCCGATCCAGGAATCGACCACGTTCAAGACATTCAGGCCCGCAGCCCGCACCTGGAACAGGGAATCGACATCATCGTCTAACGCGCGGCGCGGGATGATCTCGATGGCCCCCACCTGTACCGGCATATCGACTTGCAAGCGGTGCACCTGTGCAAAGCCCAGCGCTTTGATCATCGCGAACAGCTCGTCGAAGACGCAATACAGATAGATGGGGGTGGCACGGTCAAACTGATCGAGGCTGTCTAGCGACAGATGATCGTCATGCAAATGCGAGATGAAGATCGCATCGAGGCGCAGGCTGCGCACCTGTTCCAGCTCGAAGCGCACGGATGGAAACGCGTGGCAGTTGCGGCTGAACGGATTTTCGACGATGGGATCGAAAGCGATGGACGTACCATCGTTTTCAAAGACATAACCAGCGTGCAGGATGCGGGAGATTTTCAGGGACATGGGAAGCTTATTATCAACATCGCTATCAACAGCGCGCCATCATAGCGGAAATGGCGCGCCCTGCCCTTGTCCAGGCTTATTTAATACGGATTGTTCAGCACATCCATCGCAAAATAGGTAAAGATCATGTCGGCGCCTGCGCGCTTGATCGCGCCCAGGGTTTCCTGCACCACGCGGCGTTCATCGATGGCGCCCGCCTGTGCGGCAAACTTGATCATCGCGTATTCACCGCTGACCTGATAGGCGCCGATCGGCAAACGCGTCACTTCACGCAGGTCGCGGATGATGTCCAGGTAGGCGCCGGCCGGCTTGACCATCAGCGCGTCCGCGCCTTCGGCTTCGTCGATCAGCGATTCGCGGATCGCTTCGCGGCGGTTCATCGGGTCCATCTGGTAAGTTTTACGGTCGCCCTTCAGGGTGCTGCCGGCCGCGTCGCGGAAAGGGCCATACAGGCCGGAAGCAAACTTGGTCGAATACGCCATCACCGGCGTGTCGTGGAAACCAGCCGCATCGAGTGCGCTGCGGATGGCGGCCACCTGGCCATCCATGGCGGCCGATGGCGCGATGATGTCGGCGCCAGCCTGCGCGGCGATCACGGCTTGCTTGCCCAGGTTGAGCACCGTGCTGTCGTTGTCCACCGTGTCGCCATGCAGGATGCCGCAATGGCCGTGGTCCGTATATTCGCAGAAGCAGGTGTCGGACATGACCACCATTTCGGGCACGGCGTCCTTGATGATGCGCGACATGCGCGCCACCAGGCCATCAGGGTTCAGGGTGTCGCTGCCGTGGCTATCCTTGTGGTGCGAAATGCCGAAGGTCATGACAGAGCGCAGACCAGCGCGTGCATAGCGCTCGACTTCCTGCGCCAGCTTGGCTTCAGGGATGCGGCGCACGCCGGGCATGGAGGCGATCTCGATAAAGTCGCTGCTGCCTTCATCGACGAAGATAGGCAGGACCAGGTCGCGCGCATTGATTTCGGTTTCACGGAACAGCTCGCGCAGTTGGGGCGTTGCGCGCAGGCGGCGCATGCGCGAAGTAGGGAAAGTTGCTGGCATGGGGTGACTGGCTTCAGGTTAAGAATGCCGGCAAGTATACGCCTATCGCGGCGCTTTTGCCTGGCGCCGTGCCGAAAAACGCGCCAGTGTCAAGGCGCAGCTCAGAAAATGCCGGCGACCGGTGGCCAGGATGCACGCGCCGCAGCGCAGACCGGCGAAATGGCGCCAACCGGTGTCGTCAGCAAGGCCGACAACTGCCAGCGCATGTCGCGGCCCATTTGCACCAGCATGGCGCCACGGCGGCGCGCATAGGCGCGCTTCTTCGACGCCACCTGGGACAGGTCCGCTTCCTTGCAAGCACTACAGGGCATCCGGTAATTACCGTCGCCATGCGGCGTGGCGTGCATTTCCTGCCACGCCAGGTCGTAGTCTGCCGAAATCTCCCGGCCCCGGCGTCCGTTCAGGGCGACGCGATTGGCATTGCTGACCAGCGCCAGCTCACCGCAGCCGAAAAAGTCGCCCAGGTCGCGCAAGGCCGCCACCATCAGGTTTTTCGGCCGGCAGCCGTGCAGCGCACGCGTAGCCTCGCGGATCGATTGCGCCCCTGCCTGCGAACGCAAACCCTGGATGGCGCCCAGCTGGATGAGCGTGCTGCCAGCCTGCCGCAGGAACAGAAAGCTGGCCCGGTACAGCGACAAGCCGTCGCGCGTCAGGCGCAGGCACAGCTCACCTTCGCGGTAGCTGTCGTGGATGGCGGTCAGCTGCAAGCGGTAGATACGACCATCCTTGCCCTCGATATTGGCCAGCACCAGCGCGCGGTGCGCCGCGTATTCCACCAGCGGACGGGCGCCCGCCTGCCACAGAAACTGATAATGGCCCTGCAGCAGCGCGACCCTGGCCGGGCAGCCCAGCTGGCGGCTCGCATAAGGGCGATAAATCTTGTACAGCAGACTGGGATGGGATTGCGCCAGTGCCGCCAGGCCAGGCAAGTCCTCGACAAAGGCTTGCCAGCGCGCCCGCTGCAAGGGAAAAACCAGGGCGCCCAGCGCGGCCTTCATGCGGTGGCCATGCTGGCGCGATGCTGGCAGCTCGATGCGCTCGCCGGTAACGGTAAAAGTAGGCATGAAACGTCTCTGCGGCGAACAGCGGAAAAACCGCGGTATCGGCCGCGGGCGGCCCGGCGCAGGCAGCCGCAGCCGCTCCACGCCAGGTAGCGCCGATGATAGATGGCGCTTGCAAAGACAGGGGTTACAAGTTGGTAATGTGCCAATGCGCCAGACTGAGGCTGGCAATACCGATCACTAACGCAGCAGGCGCAAACGTATGCACAGGCCCGGCGCCGCATCCTCGATCACCAGGCTGCCGCCATGCAGGGCGGCGATGGCCGCCACGATGGACAGGCCCAGGCCATTGCCGGGCAAGTGGCGGCTCTTGTCGAGACGATAAAAGCGCTGCGTCAGTTTCGGCAGTTCTTCCGGCGGCACGCCGGGACCGTTGTCGCGCACTGACAGCCAGCTGCCGTTTTCATCCGTGCCGGCCGACACTTCCACCGTCGCACCGGAGCCTGCATACTTGATGGCGTTATCGACCAGGCTGGCCAGCGCGCTGCCCAGCAGATTGCGGTCGCCGCGCGCCGGCACGTCCTGGCCATACATCTGCACCAGCAGCACGCCGCGCTCGTCGGCCGTGGCTTCGTACATTTCCACGATGTCGGCGCCAATCTGGTGTAAATCGATGTCGCTGAAATTTTCCGGCCGCATGCCCGATTCGGCGGCGGCGATCTGCAGCAGCTTGTCGAAAACACGCGTCAGTTCATCGATATCATCGATGGCTGCCTGCGCCGCCAGCGCGTGGCCCTCGCGCGTCTGCACTTCGGCAGCGACACGCAAGGCGCCATCAAGCTTGTTGCGGATACGGCCCAGCGGCGTACGCAAGTCGTGCGCAATCGCGTTCGACACGTGGCGCACGCCCTCCATCAAATGTTCGATGCGGTCCAGCATGCGGTTGATGTCGCGGCTCAGCAAGCCGAATTCATCGTCGCTGGTCACCGGGATGCGCTGGCTCAGGTCACCGGCCTCGATTTCGGCCGCCGTGCGGCGTATGCGTCCGATACGCGCTTCGAGCTGGCGCCGGAACAGCAGCGCACCAGCCACAGCCAGCAGCACGGCCGCACCGCCGCCGAAAGCCAGCGAACGCACCACCAGACTGCGGATCGATTCGCCCTCTTCCATGTCGCGGCCCACGAACAGGCGCGCACCGCCGTCGAGGTCGCGTATCAGCAGCCGCGCCGGCACGCGCCGGCCTTCACGCGTCACCTCGCGGTGCAGCAGCCGGCCCACGGGACTGGCAGGGTCCGGCCATTCCGACAGATTGCCCGATATGCGCCTGCCATCGGCCCCCACCAGCAAAAAAATCTCGGTATCGCTGTCGGTACGGTCGGTGAGCAAATGGGCAATTTCAGCGGACACGGCGCCGCCGCCATCGTTCACATCGTACAGCGAGGCCAGGCGGCCGGAAAGCACCACCAGCTTGTGGTCCACGCTGCGGTCCAGCACACCGATGGTGCCGACATAAAACACGCCACAGACGACGGCGATAGACAGCGCCGTCAGCAAGCCATAGCCCAGCGCCAATCGGGCCGCAATGGAGCGGTGGATATTATGCCCCGCCATTAGCCGCCATCCAGCACACCCAGCGTGTAGCCCACGCCGCGCACCGTGTGGATCAGCGGCGGCCCGAATTCCTTGTCGATCTTGGTGCGCAGGCGGCTGACCTGTACATCGATGACGTTGGTCTGCGGGTCAAAGTGATAGTCCCACACGGCCTCAAGCAGCATGGCGCGCGTGACCGACTGGCCCTGATGGCGCATCAGGTATTCCAGCAAACGGAATTCACGCGGCTGCAGCGCGATCTGGCGGTTGGCGCGCGTCACGCGCATGGTGCGCATGTCGAGCACCAGGTCGGCCACTTGTAATTGCGTAGCGTCCGGCACCGGTGCGGCACGGCGCAGCAGCGCCTCGATGCGGGCCAGCAGTTCGGCGATGGCGAACGGTTTCGACAGATAATCGTCGCCGCCGCTGCGCAAACCACGCACGCGCTCATCGACGCTCGATAGCGCCGACAGCACCAGCACCGGCGTATTGCGGCCCAGGCCGCGCAGGCGCGCGACGATGGCCAGGCCATCGAGCTCGCCGGGCAGCAGGCGGTCCAGTATCAGGGCGTCCCACTCTTCGCCGCAGGCCAGGCGCATGCCGTCGATGCCGTTGTCGCAGGCGGTGACGTCGTGGCCCGCCTCGCGCAAGCCGGCGCAAATATAACGGGATGTATCGGCTTCGTCTTCGATGACCAGGCAGCGCACGGTAATTCCTTGTAAAAATGGAGTAATTTGGTGAATACGCGCAGCATACGCCAGGCGGCGTCCGCTTACCAGTCCTGCCGTGCGGTGGTAGCGAAATGGCGCTGCAGGAAATCGATAAATGCCGTCACGCGCGCCGACAGATTCAGCTTTTCCGGGTACACGGCAAAAATATCGGCCGGCGCCAGGCTCCACTCGGACAGCACGCGCACCAGCCGGCCCGAACGCAGATACGGCGCCACATCCCACTGCGAGCGCTGCACGATGCCCTGCCCGTCCAGCGCCCAATCGAGCGCAATCTCGCCATGGTTGGTACTGAGCTTGCCGCGCACCTTGACGCTTTCCTGCGCCCGCCCCTGATACAAGGTCCAGTGGCCATAGGCAGCGTCATTTTCACGCAGCACGATGCACTGGTGGCGGGCCAGGTCGCGCGGTACGGCAAGCGGCGGGCGGCCGCGCAAATACTGGGGCGCCGCGCACAGCCAGCGTTCATTGGCCGCGATACGGCGCGCATATAGCCGCGAATCGGGCAGCGCGCCGATGCGGATGCCCACATCGAAAGCCGTGTCAGCCAGGTTGGCGGGCCGGTCACTGACTTGCAATTGCACTTCCACCTCGGGATATTCGCGTGCAAACGCCGTAATCGCCGGGCCGATATGGCGCCGCCCGAAGCCGATGCTGGCGTTCACGCGCAACAGGCCACGCGGCACGGCGCGGCTGGCCGCCACCGTGCTTTCCAGTTCCTCGATTTCGGCCAGGATGCGCGATCCTTGGGCAAAATACAGCTCGCCCTCCTGTGTCACGCTCATGCGCCGGGTACTGCGGTTCAGCAGGCGCACGCCCAAGCGCGCTTCCAGGCTGGCCAGGGTCTTGCTGATCACGGGCGGCGTGACGCCCATTTCGCGCGCCACCGCCGCCATGCTGCCATGCTTGACCAGCATGGCAAAGAAAGCCAGGTCTGAAACGGCACTCATTCTTCACCCCAAAGAAACAATAGCTTAATCTTGGGCACATTATATAGCAGTGAAACTATCCTAGAATGCAGGCATACCGATACTTTGCCTTTGCAGGAGACTCCATGTTCGAGCATTTCACTTCCCATACCTTAGACGTCGATGGCTCACCCGTGCATTATGTGCGCGGCGGTTCCGGCCCGGCCCTGCTGCTCTTGCACGGCCACCCGCAAACCCACGTCATCTGGCACAAGGTGGCGGCCCAGCTGGCGCGCCACTTCACGGTAATCGCCGCCGACCTGCGCGGTTATGGCGACAGCGCCAAGCCGGCCGGCCTGCCAGACCACAGCAATTATTCGAAGCGCGAAATGGGCAATGAACAGGTGAGGCTGATGCAGCTGCTGAGCTTTGAGCGTTTTCTGGTGATGGCGCATGACCGTGGCGGCCGGGTCGCCTACCGCATGGCGCTGGACCACCCTGAACGCATCGCCCGCCTGGTGGTGCTCGACATCGCCCCTACCCTGGCCATGTATGAAAAAACCGACCGCGAGTTCGCCACCAGCTACTTCCACTGGTTCTTCCTGATACGCCCGGCGCCGTTCCCCGAGCTGCTGGTGAGCGGCAACCCGGACGCCTACCTGCAATACACCATCGGCGGGCGCTCGGCCGGACTGGCGCCGTTCACGCCGGAAGCCTATGCCGAATACCTGCGCTGCCTGCGCGACCCGGCCACCATCCACGGCATATGCGAAGACTACCGGGCCAGCGCCAGCATCGACCTGGAACATGAACGGGCCGACCTGGCCGCCGGCAAGCGCATCACTTGCCCCATGCTGGCCCTGTGGGGCGCCGATGGCGTGGTCGGCCGCTGCTTCGACCCGCTGGCCGAATGGCAGTTGCTGGCGGAACAGGTACAAGGGCAGGCACTGCCCTGTGGCCACTACATCCCCGAAGAGAACCCGGCCGGACTGCTGGCCGCCACCCTGCCCTTCCTGCTGGACCATACAGCCGAAAAAACTAACTGAAAGCCAGCCATGACCTCCCAGCCAGCCACGCTCTACCAGAAACTGGTCGACGCGCATACCGTCGAAAAACTCGACGCGGACCACGTCCTGCTGTACGCCGACTTGCATATCATGAACGAGTACACCAGCCCGCAGGCCTTCAGCAGCCTGCACGACAAAGAGCGCGCCGTGCTGCGCCCTGCCCAGCAGCTGGCCGTCGTTTCGCACATCATACCCACGGCGCCGCTGGCCGTCGGCCAGCGCGTGATCGGCGACCCCGCGTCCAGCCTGCTGGCACTCAATCTGCGCCGCAATTGCGAGCGCCATGGCATCCGTCTGTTCGACACCAATGACATCGACCAGGGCATAGAACACATCATCGCGCCAGAACAGGGCCTGGTGCGCCCCGGCATGGTGATCCTGTGCGGCGACAGCCACACCACCACCTATGGCGCCCTGGGCGCGCTGGGCTTTGGCGTGGGCACTTCCGAAGTCGAACATATCCTGGCCACGCAAACGCTGGTCTACCGGGTGGCGCACAGCATGCGCGTGCGCATCGATGGGCAGCTGGCGCGCGGCACCTCCGTCAAGGACCTGACCTTGTACCTGATCAGCCGCCTGGGCGCCCAGGGAGCGCGCGGTTATGCAGTGGAGTTTTGCGGCACGGCCATCAATGCATTGTCCGTCGAGGCACGCATGACCCTGTGTAATATGGCGGTGGAAGCAGGCGCCCGCGCCGCGCTGATCGCACCCGATGCGGCAACCCGTGACTACCTGCGCAGCCATGCCGCGCCTTTCCAGTACGGTGAATTTCCCGCGCTGTGGGACGAACTGCATAGCGATCCTGACGCCGAATTCGATCTGGAACACGTGTTCGATGCCAGCGAAGTCGCGCCCTATGTCACCTGGGGCACCAGCCCGGACCAGGGCATGCCCGTCAATGCGCGCATACCCGGCCCCGATGAGCAGGCAGGCAGCGCCGACCCGCATGCGCCGGCGATGGCGCGCAAGGCGCTCGCTTACATGGGACTGCAAGCCGGTGAGCCCATCATGGGACTGCCGGTTGACCGCGTGTTCATCGGCTCGTGCACGAATAGCCGCATCGAAGACTTGCGCGCCGCCGCCGCCATCGTCGGCACACACAAGGTCGCCCCCAAGGTGCGCGCCATGGTGGTGCCGGGTTCAGGCGCCGTGCGCCGCCAGGCCGAGGCGGAAGGCCTGGCCGACATCTTCATCGCTGCCGGTTTCGAATGGCGCCAGCCCGGCTGCTCGATGTGCCTGGCCATGAACGATGACGTGTTGTCGCCGCTGGAACGCTGCGCCTCGACCACTAACCGCAATTTCGAAGGACGGCAAGGCCGCGCCAGCCGCACGCATCTGATGAGTCCTGCCATGGCGGCCGCCGCCGCAATCACGGGCGTCATCAGCGACGTCCGCACACTGGAGCACGCACAATGAGCACGCCTACTGAAAAACTGACCTCGATCACCGGCCTGGCAGCGCCGCTGCTGATCGACAACCTGGATACCGACCAGATCATGCCCAAGCAATTCCTGCGCACCATCAGCAAGGAAGGACTCGATAAAGGTTTGCTGTACGACTTGCGCTTCGATGGCGACGGCCAGCCGCGCACCGACTGCATCCTGAACCGGCCCGGTTATGAGGCGACGCGCATCCTGATCGCCGGCTCGAATTTCGGCTGCGGTTCCAGCCGCGAGCACGCCGTATGGGGCTTGCAGCAGTTCGGCATCGCCGCCGTAATCGCCCCCAGCTATGGTGAAATCTTCTATGGCAATGCGCTCAATAACCGTTTGCTGCCCATCATGCTGGAGCAATCGGCCATCGATGCGCTGGTCGCCGCGCTGGCGCAGGCGGAGCAAGCTACGCTGGAGATCGACCTGCTAGCGCTGACGATCACCGCACCGGACGGCACGCTGACGCCATTTACTCTGGCGCAGCGCAGCAGGCGCATGCTGGTCGATGGCATGGACATGGTCGCCCTGACCCTGCAATCGCTGCCGCAGATTGAAGCCTTCGAGCAACGCCACGTGGCGGCGCAGCCGTGGATGCGCGTCTTGTAGCTAATTACATTTGCCGCGCAGCTTGGCCACTGCTACAAACGGCAGCGCCAGGATACCGCCGAGGCCGATCGGCCCGATGTTGGTAGGCTGGCGTTTCAAGCCGTCTTCATGCAGGCAATCGGGCACTTGCGCCTCGCTGAAGGCGGCGGCAAATTTCTCATATTTGTCACCACGTATCGTCACCTGCTGCACCACGGGCTGCCCCTCGGCCGCCTTGGCTTCTTCTGCCAGCACGGCGTGCACGGCGTCGCGTATCATCGTTTGCGTCAGTTGCGGCGCGGCCGGAGGAGTCTGCGCAGCCGGCACAGGTGCGGGCGTCTGTGCCCCGGCAAAACCAGCGGCCAGCAAGGCAGCGCCACAAACCAGCTTTTTCATCGATTACTATCCAGTATCAAGGTAATAATCACTATACCAGCATTCTCACGCCAGGCAAGATGGCAAGCGATCAGCGGATAGCACACAGGCTCAGGTACAATACGGCCTCGACAATGATAGGCCGCGCCCGAGCACATGGTGTGGATACCACGAGCCGGCGGCCTTCAGCGTCATCGCTAACCAATTGACGAACCGCAGGCAGTGTGCCGCCGCTGGCGCACTGGCCAAAGACACGCTTATAGCCATGAAATCGACCACTACTCTCGCACTGGCGCTGGCATTGTCCATCGCCCACGGCGGCGCCTATGCTATCGACGCCAAAGATCCCAAGGACAGCAAACCGGTCAAACAAACCGTGCTGTTCGATGAAATCCCCATCGGCAGCTGGGCCACCTCGGCCGAACTGGGCGCCATCACCACCACCGGCAATACCGTGGGCACCTCCGTCACAGGCAAGATCGATGCACGCCAGGAGCTCGACAACTGGAGTAACCAATACATTTTCAGCGGCTATTTCAAGGAAGACGAGACCACCGACACTGAAGGCCAGAAGATCCGCGAACGCTCAGCCGAGCGCTTCTCGGCCTCCGCCAAGGCAGCTTACAAGCTGACCACGGAAAATGAAAAACTGTTCGTGCTGGCCACGCACGTCAACGACCGCTTCGGCGCCTATACCCGATACTCGACCCTGGCAGTCGGTCATGGCTCGCGCTGGTACCAGTCGGACGACAAGAGCCTGGACGTGGAAGTCGGTCCAGGCTACTTCAACGGCACCTCGGAAACCGGCGAATCGGAACACGGGCTGAC
>Ga0066798_10000462_pt1 | contig 20685 bp, 20 predicted proteins | sample PersoiDNA2013203_FD_70961 | JGI IMG/M metagenome (GOLD analysis project Ga0066798, IMG submission 70961) | Permafrost soil microbial communities from the Arctic, to analyse light accelerated degradation of dissolved organic matter (DOM) -... | ecosystem: Environmental > Terrestrial > Soil >... | reverse complement strand
ATCTGGCGGACCGCCCTCGCCTTCCGTGGCGTTGAGGCGGTCATGGCCCACGACGAGCAGGCGACCACCTGGGGCCACCGCCGCGGCGGCACGCGGATATATCTTGGCGCGCTCGTCCGGCGGGACGTGCAGGTACACGATGACAACAAGATCGAATGAGCGAACCGGCGGCGACCAGGCGAATAGATCACGCTCGAGCCACTCCACCTCGACGCCGGCCGCCTCGGCCTTGGCGCGCCCGTTGGCCAACCCCACCGGCGACCAATCCACCGCCGTTGTATGCCAGCCTTGCCCGGCCAGCCAGACCGCGTTGGTGCCGCTGCCGGCTGCCAACTCCAGAGCCGTTCCTGGGTTCAGACCTGCCACGCCCAGCACGAGCGTGGGGTTTGGTCCCTCGCCTTCAAAGTCACCCGTACTGTGGCGCTCGTCCCACCCGACCCGTCGCGGATCCGCAACCATGTCTAGTCCTTCGCGATCGGCCGGCCGGCGCGAGCCCAGGCGCTTGTGCCGCCCTTCACAGAGGTGGCGCCCTCAAAGCCCTGGCTCAGCAGGTAGTCAGCGGCAGCCAGGCTCCGCGTGCCACTCTCGCAGATGACCGCGAGGGGCTTATCTCTCGGCAAACCGCCCACTTCGGCCACGAGCCGCCCCAGGGGAAGGCTCATCGCCCCGGGCACCCGACCGCGTCGATATTCCCAGTCCTCGCGAACATCAAGGACCCGGACGCTGCCGCCGCTCAATAAGTCGGCCAGTTCGTCAACGCCAATCTCTGGCGTTGTGCGGCGAGGGAAAGTCTGCACAGTCGGGCCTCCGTTCGTGGTGCGTGGATGGATCAATTTACGTGAAGGCCGAGGGCCGAGTCGATGCGAGCCTGATCGAAGCCGACGATCGGACGACCATCGATCTCGATCACCGGCACGCCCATCTGGCCGGTCCGGCGGACCAGATCGCGGGCGGCGGCCGGATCGCGGCTGACGTCGACGTCGCGGAACGGCACGCCCTGGCTGTGCAGGTACACCTTGGCGCGCGTGCACCAAGCACATGTTGGAGAGGAAAAGACGACGACGCGGTGTGTTCCACCGGTCGATGTGGCTTTGCGGGAAAGATAGCTACCCATCACTTGGACTCCGATTCGAGAGATTCGATTACGCGGACCAGTCGTTCCCGGGCCTCCAGGGCGATCGGTTCAATGGCAGCCGATTCGACGACGCCGAGGACGGCTCCGGGGTCCATCGCCTCGACGATCGTCCGTCCATCCTGCTCGCGCAGGACGACGTTGCAGGGAAGGAGTGCCCCTACCGACGGCTCCACGGTCAACGCCCGATGAGCGAGCGGCGGATTGCACGCGCCGAGGATCAGATACGGCAGGCCCTCGACACCGAGCTTGGCCTTCATGGTGGCCGCGACGTCGATCTCGGTCAGGACGCCGAAACCCTCGACCTTGAGGGCAGCTTCAACCAGCGGCCGCGCCTCTGCGACCGACATCGGCACGCTCGTGCCGAATGTGTAGGAAGTCTTGATCTGCATGGGTCTGCTCACCTCAAACTGGCGCGACCGGCTCGGCATACGCAGCCGACCCAGGCTGGGTGACCCCAGCTGATCGACCAGCTAGTCGCCGACCCACGATCCGGTGGATCACATCGCATGCCTCGACTAGCTCGGGCTCGGCCAGGCTGTACAGGATCGTTGTGCCAGACCGGCGCGTGTCGACAAGGCCGGCCGAACGGAGGACGGCAAGGTGCTGACTCGCGTTCGCAAGATTGCAGCCCAGCTCCTCGGCAAGGTCGCCGACCGAGTGTTCGCCCTCGCGCAGCACATCCAACAACATCAGTCGCTTCGGATCGGTCAGAACCCGACACACTTCCGCATGCAGCCGGTATCTCTCTGGATCTCGATAACCCTTATCGTTCATGGATGCCTCTTGCCTTCTCCGGCGGTCCCACCGGGCATGGCCTACAATAGCAACAGTTGCGTACTTGCGCAAGTAGCAGAGAAAGAGAGTGGCGGCCCGATGGTTGAGCTCCGATGACCCCCGGAGCTGAGCTTGGAATCTTTGCCGTTAGCATCGCCGCCGGTTTGATCGGCGCGCTGGCAGGGGTAGGCGGCGGAATACTCGTGATCCCGGTCCTGACGTTTGGCTTCGGCGTTGACATCCGTCTGGCCGTCGGCGCGAGCATCGTCTCGGTCATTGCCACCAGCTCTGGCGCCGCGGCGGCGTACGTCCGAGACCGCATGACCGATATGCGCGTGGGCATGTTCCTGGAACTGGCCACTACAACGGGGGCGGTCTGCGGGGCGCTACTCGCCGCTGTGGTAGCACCCGCGTTCTTGTACGTGTTGCTGGGCCTGGTCCTGTTGTCCTCGGCGGCCATGCAGGTGACGCGGCTGGGTGAGGAGACGCCACCAACCGATCCGCCCTCCGCACTGACGTCCCGTCTCCGCCTTGAGTCTTCCTATCCCGATCGCAAGCTCGGCCGCGAGGTCCCCTACTCCGCCCGCCGCGTGCCGCTTGGCTTCGCGCTGATGTGGATCGCGGGCGTGGTGTCGGGCCTGCTCGGGATCGGGTCGGGAGTACTCAAGGTGCTGGCTATGGACGGGGCCATGCGGCTGCCGATGAAGGTCAGCTCAGCGACGAGCAACTTCATGATCGGTGTGACCGCGGCCGCGTCGGCGGGCATATATCTGAGTCGCGGCGACGTGGACCCGCGGATCGCGGCTCCCGTGGCGCTGGGAGTGCTGGCCGGGGCCGTGGTGGGGGCCCGGCTGCTCCAGCACATTTCCAACCGGGCCGTCCGGATGATCTTCCTGCCGGTCCTCGTGGTCGTAGGCCTCGAGACGATTGGCCGCGGCCTGGGGTTTGGGCTATGAACCCCGAGCGCTTCCGGACGATGGTCAGCCTGGTGCTGGCCGTGGGCGTGGCCATCAGCGCAGCTCTGATCGGGGCAGGCTTCCTGGCGGCCCTGGCAGTGGGCTGGCAGGGATCGCTGCTAGGCAGCGCACCCGCGGCCATGGCCGCCACGACGGATTTCTCGAACCTGCCGGCCCGCCTTGCATCGTTGGAGCCGCTGGCCATCAGCCAGCTCGGCTTGTTCGCGCTACTTGCCACACCGGTGACGCGCGTGGCGGCGTCCGTCGTCGGCTTCGCGCTGGAGGGAGACCGGCTCTACACGGCAATCACACTCGCGGTGCTCGCCGTTCTGTTGGCGAGCATCTTTCTCCTGCGATAGCCACCACGAGATCACGTGGCCTTGTATCTATTTCGCTGCGGGCCTCGTCCTTGGAGTGAAGGCAACGCTCGCGATCGCCTCGATGAGCCGAAGAGCATCGCGGGCGCCGTTGGCCTCCCCTTTCTCGAAGTCGCCATCTGTTCGACCCATCTGGTTGGTGACGTGGGCGAAACAGAGGACCGGCCGGCCGCGAGCCATGGCAAACGCGTAGAGAGCGGCAGCCTCCATCTCGACGGCGAGAAGACCCTCGGCTTTGCGAGCGGCGATGGTCGTGGTCGTCTCGCGAAAAGGGGCGTCGGTCGTCCACGTGCTGCCGCGCACGACCTCGACATCGACCTCGGTAAGGGCACGCTGCGCCGCGTCGACGAGGTTCGAATCCGCCTCGGAATACCTGGTCGGTGGTAGGTAGTGATAGCTCGTCCCCTCGTCGCGGAGGGCCCGGTCGATGAGGATGAAATAGGGCGGTGATCGGAGGGGCGCTATTTGACCCGCCGAGGTGATGCTCAGCAAGTATCCGCAGCCGGAAGCAAAGAGCTCCTCAGCGACGAGGACGGCGAACGATGCGCCGACGGCTCCACCGATCAACCCGTATGTGGAGTCGCCATCTCGGACGACATAGAGGTCGGTGTGGTAGCAGGCCCAAGACGGATCGCGGTGCGCACGACCCGCCCGCACTAGCTCGCGCACGATGTCCCCGTCGGGGTCGAGGACGCACACGCCCGGCACGTTGCCGATGGCGAGGTCCTTCTGGCGACGCGCCTCGCGCAGGAGGTTCTCGGGCGTGAACGCCGACGGTTCGGCATGGTGTTTGTCTTCAAGGATCGGCGGTGGCATTTGGAGGGGCGCCATCACGGCAAGGTGGCGCTCGCCCAACCTAGCCGAGTCAAGCCCGCGAACGGTTGCCAACGTCGGGACATCATCCGCCGCCAACGGACGCCCCCAACCCTACCGTCTCGGCCACGTCGGCCAGACGCTCGGCCACCTCGCGGATCTCCGCTTCGGTGGTTCCACGCCCGAGGCTGAAGCGAAGCGCCCCCATCCCCTCCTCGGGCGGAACACCCATGGCCCGTAGCACTGGCGAGAGATCGACCGATCCGGCGTGACAGGCTGAGCCGGTCGAGGCGGCGACCCCGTCGAGCGCGGCAAGAATGTCTGAGCCGACCTGCCCGACGAACGACACGTTGAGGGTGTTGGGAAGACGCTCCTCTGGATGGCCGTTGAGCACCACACGCTCTCCCAGGCGGGCCCGGAGCAGCTCCCAGAAGAGGTCGCGCAGCCGGCGGACCTCGGCCATCGGGGCGAGGTCGGCGGCAAGCTCACAGGCGGCGCCCAGAGCTGCGGCCAGGAGCGCGCTTTCGGTGCCGGCACGCCGGCCGCTCTCGTGGCCCGCGCCGTGGATGAGGGGTTCGAGGCGTACCCCGCGGCGGATGTACAGGGCCCCGACGCCCTTGGGGGCATAGAGCTTGTGGCCCGCGATTGAGAGCAGGTCGACGCCGAGATCGTCAACGCGTGTAGGAATCTTGCCAACGCTCTGGGCGGCATCGGTATGCATCAGGACGTCGTGCTCCCGCGCAATGCGGGCAATCTCCGCAATCGGCTCGATGGTCCCGACTTCATTGTTGGCGTGCATGACGCTTACGAGGATCGTCCGGGAGGTGATGGCGCGGCGAATGTCGTCGGGGTCGACGCGCCCCGTCCGGTCCACCACCACGAACGTCACGCGGGCGCCGAGACGCTCCAGGAAACGGGCCGGCTCGACGATCGCCGGGTGCTCGACCGTGGTCGAGACGATGTGATCGCCGCGCTCGCGGAGGGCGAAGTAGGCACCTTTGAGAGCCAGGTTGTTGGCCTCGCTCCCGCCGCTCGTGAACACAACCTCGTCGGGGTGGCAGCCGAGGAGTGCTGCCACCTGGGCGCGCGCGTGCTCGACGATCTCGCGTGCAGCGCGCCCCCCGGCGTGAGTCGCGGATGGGTTGGCGTAGGGGCCTTCGAGGAGCGCGCGCATCACCGCGGCAACCCGGGGATCGATCGGCGTGCTGGCGTTGTAGTCGAGGTAGATCTCGCTCACGGCTGGATCGGCGAGGGCCCGGCAGCGACGGGCAGGCCGGCGTGCCGCCATTCCGGGAAGCCATCTTCGAGCCGGCGGGCGCTCAGCCCATGTCGTCGCAGCAGCGCTACGCCTTGCGGTGCCAGGGCGCAGAAAGGTCCGCGGCAGTAGGCAACGATATCGATCGCATCAGGAAGTTCCGCAAGGCGCTCTTCGAGCTCCTCCAGGGGAAGTGAGAGCGCCCCCGCGATGTGGCCAGCGCGGTACTCCTCGACAGGTCGCAGGTCGAGCACGACAGCGGTACCTGCTTTGACCCTCGCGAGGAGTTCCTCGCGACTCACGGCCTCAAGGGGATCGGCATCGCCGAGGTAGGCTCGGGCCGCGCGATCGGTCTCGGCAAGGCGGTCGGCGGCGAAATTCCGGATTGCCGCAAGCAGGCCATACACGTCGTCGCCTGCGAGCCGGTAGATGACTCGTGCGCCTTCCCGCCGGGCCACAACAAGACCCGCCCGACGCAACACCTGCAGATGGGCGGACAACAGCCCGACCGTGATCTCGGCCTGTGCGGCAAGGCCCTCGACGCTCCGCTCCCCCTGGGCGAGCAGGTCCACGATCTCGACTCGGCGGGAGCTGGCGAAGGCCTTCCCGATGCCGGCGAACTGTTCATTGAGCGCGTCTTTCGCCTCCCGCTCGGACGTGGCACGTTCAGGACGATCAAGTGGCACGTTGTTCATCTCTAGCATCCGAGATTCTTGGGCGACTCGCCCGCCCATCGCTCTGGTATTCTAACGATCCTTTGAACGTCTGGGCAAACGAGGCAGTCCAGGCGCCGGCCGGTCGAGCGCCGTATCCGCCGGAGGTAGGAGACCACGCAGTCTATGAAGGCCCTCATCATCCTCAACGACCCACCGTACGGCACCGAACGGTCGTATAACGGATTGCGCCTGGCGCTGGCTCTCGCGAAGACCGAGGGCACCGAGCTGCGCCTCTTTCTGATGGCTGACGCGGTGGCCTGTGCGAAGCCCGGCCAGAAGACGCCGGACGGCTACTACAACCTCGAGCGCATGCTGCGTGGGCTCACCGCCAAGGAGGTCCCGATCGGCGCTTGCGGCACATGCATGGACGCGCGGGGCCTGGCCGATGCGGACCTGCTGCCGGGTGCACGCCGCTCGTCGATGGCCGAGCTGACGGAGTGGACCCTCTGGGCTGACAAGATAGTGACATTCTGATGGCCGGCCGGACGGTCCTGGTCCTTGGCGGAGGGGTGGGCGGTTTGACGGCCGCCAACGAGTTGCGTCGTCGACTCGATCCCCGCGACCGGGTCGTATTGGTCGAGCGCGAGTCGCGCCACCTCTTCCAGCCGTCGTTGCTGTGGCTCATGGTGGGTCGAAGGCGTCGCGAGCAGATAGAGCCACCTCTGCGCTCGCTGCTGGCAAGGGGGGTCGAGGTCGTCGAAGCTGAAGTCCGGGCGATCGATCCACAGCCGCGTCGGGTCGAGACGGCGACTGGTGTTCTCTCGGCCGATGCGCTCGTGATCGCGCTCGGGGCCGAACTCGCGCCCGACGCCGTGCCCGGCTACCGAGATGCCGCGCTCAACTTCTTCTCCCCGGAAGGGGCCGCAGCATGCTCAAGGGCACTCCAATCGTTCCGCGGTGGCCGAGTAATCGTCGCAGTTAGCGCACTCCCCTACAAGTGCCCCGCGGCGCCCTACGAGGCGGCGCTACTGCTGGACGACGAGCTCCGCCGGCGCGGCCTCCGCGAGGCGAGCCAGATCGACCTCTACACGCCCGAGCCGCAACCGATGCCCGTGGCTGGTCCGGTGATGGGCGACGCCGTGACCGGGCTCCTCGAGGCGAATGGAATCCGCTTCCACCCGAAGAGCCCCATCGAACGCTTCGAGCCGGCGACGGCTGAGCTGGTGCTCGCCGATGGCACGCGCACCGAGTACGACCTGCTGGCGGCCGTGCCACCCCACAAGGCTCCAGCCGCGGTGAGTGGCTCCGGACTGACCAACGAAGCGGGCTGGGTCCCGGTCGACCGAAGAACGCTGGAGACGACCCACGAGCGTGTCTACGCAGTGGGCGATATGACGACGATCACGCTGGCGAACGGAAAGCCTCTCCCGAAGGCCGGAGCCTTCGCGCATGCCCAGGCGCTGGTCGTCGCCCGAGAGATCGCCGCTACCTTCGCCGGCCGGCCAGCGCCCGCCGGTTTTGACGGCATGGGCTTCTGCTGGGTCGAAACGGGCGCGGGCCAGGCGGCGTTCGCAGCCGGGAACTTCTACGCGGAGCCCGACCCGACGCTCGACCTGCGGAAGGCGGGGCGAATGTGGCATGCCGGGAAGGTGCTCTTTGAACGCTCCTGGACCGGTGGTCCGCTGGAGCGCCGCCTCGCCCGCGCCGGCCTTATCGCCGGAGGTCGCCTGGCCGGATTCCGGGTGACCCTGTAAAGACGGGGCCCGGCATATCTTGACCAAGTCTTGACGCGAACCAGCGCCCTCTCTTGAGGTAGGCCCCACAGACTGACGCAAACAGGGCGGAACCACCGCCCAAATGAGCGCAAGGAGCGACACCATGATGGGATATGGCTTTGACGGCAGCGGCGTTGGGTGGATCTGGATGCTCGGCGGTTTGCTCCTGATGGTCGGCTTCGTGGTCCTGATCGTGTGGGCCATCGGCGCCGCGAACCGTGGCACGACCCGAGAGCCCGAGCGACCGACAGCACTCGACATCCTGCGTGAACGATATGCCCGCGGCGAGATCACCCAGCCGGAGTTCGAGCAAGCGAAGAAGACTCTGGGGTACTGATCGTGACCGACCGGGCTAGAAGGCGCGGGCGCGACGGCGGCGTTGTCGCTCCAGTGCCACTCAGACCGATCCTGTATTGCCCCGGCTGCCCAAACCAACCATGCGCCAATAGATAGATTCCCTGCTAGGCGGGGCTCAGCAAGTTGACCGGCATGTCGAAGCCCCGAGGGTCACTCAGCCCCGGCCCTGGCGTTCCTCGGCATCCGCGAGCAGTTATGAGAGCGGCACCCACGCGGGTTCGGGCGAAGGCGGCGGGGGCGGGGGGCGTCGGCGCGGGCGTCGGCGCGGGCGTCGGCGCGGGCGTTGGCGCGGGCGTCGCGGGTGGGGGTGTCGGCGGGCCGAGCGTGGGAATGGGCGTTATTGAAGGCGGCGGAGTACCGGCGATTTCCAGTATCCCGTCGACCTTGGCGTAGCGGGAGGACCACGTGTCGCTGTGGACAATGGCGCCGCTCTTGTCCGTGACGGTGCGCGTTACTACAGTGTTGTAGCCATCAGTGGGGTATTCCGCGCGGTACGTCTTCTGGCCGCCCGGTAGGGAGGGCACGTACTGCGTGCCGTCGCTGGCCTTGACGATGTCCTTCTTGACCCCGCCTGCGAAGGTCGTCGTGCGACCTGTGGGCAGGCTCCACAGCTCGACGTGGATCACGCGCGTGCCGCCGCCGCTCCACCAACTGCGGATGACAATCGGGTAGTCCGTGTCGTTGGTCCAGCGCATATCCAAGGTCGTGGAGCCGCTAGAGAAGACCGTGGCATCGAGTCCGACCGGGTAGCGATTGTTGTAGTAGAAGTGGGCGTGCCTCTCATCGATCTGGAGCCCGGCGCGTGCCGCGGCGTTGAAGAATGTCGTCGACGCCGAGCAGATACCGCCGCCAATGGCTCCTGTGTGGTCGCTCTTGCCGTCCAGGATGACGCCACCCATCTTCCAGCCGTGGGCCTCGTCGATCGGTCCGACCGCATTGAGGAAGCTGAACGACTTCCCGGGGCCGATGACCATGCCGTTGAGCAGCTCGGCCGGGAGTTGGATGTTCACTCCGTTGCCATTGGACTCGCCCGGGAAGTAGGTCGTGGGCCAGTGACCGATGCGAACGAAGCCGGCGAGATCCGGGTTGGCCTCTAGCCTGGGCGGGACATCGTTCACGACGACCGCCAGATTGGTCCCGTTGGTCGAGCCACCCGACCCCAGACCGTCGAGATAAACCTCGATTGCCTGAGCCGTGGCGTCCACGTCGAGCGCCGTACCCGGCTTGCCCGCGGATAGGCCGTTCGGCTGGCCGTCTTTGTAGATGACCGTGGGCTCGACCGGATCGACGTTGACGTCCTTGGCCAGGGTTGCCACGAACGTCCTCAAAGAAGCCGGGTTGACTGTTGGGCTGTAGGTCCCGGTAGCGCGGTCGACTAAGACGATCCAACTGTGAACCGTGGCGGCGTCGATCGTCCAGGTCTTGTCGGCGTTCGTCAGCGTGAGCGCGACCGACATCTTGTCAACGCTCGCCGCCGCTACCTGTGCGTCCGCATCGGAGATTCGCGGTCGTAACGTGACGAAATTGCCGCCGATTTGGAGCTCCGCTGGTGCAGTAGGGCTGGCGAGCTGGTCAACCAACTGCGTGGCGATGCCGTTCTCATCGATTCCGCGTCCGGCCTCGGACGGCAGTATCTCGTGAGACGCCCCGTTCACAACGACCGATGCGTCCCTGGGCGGAGTCGAGCTCGCGGTCGTTATCTGGCGAAGCCTGGCTCCCAGAGCCTTCGGGTCCAGTTTGACGATGACGGGAACGCTCGAGCCTACCGTGAAGGTGCGGATTGTCGCGGCGATGCTGGCGAGCGGGTTGTCGGAGCGGCCCAGCGCGAGCGCGGCGTCCGCCATGGCGGATGAGTCGGGGCTGCGCCCGGCCTCGTGATAACTGATCGTCTCTGTGCCGCCCGGGGTTGTGATGACGATCTCGCCCTGGCTGAGGGAGGCGTATCCCGAATCGAGCTTGCTGATGGCCTCGTCACGGGTGAGGGCCGAGAGGTCGAGCGTGCCGACGCGAACACCCGGCATGATCTTGCCGTCGTACGCTTGCGAGAGCCCCAGGGCGGCGACCCCTGCAAGGAAGAGGGTGCCGAAAAGCCCCAGAGCAAAGCCAGTGGCCGTACGCTTCGAAACACGGCTGGTGAAGCGAATCGTCGATAGCCGACCGGATTCCGTGCGCTTGACGGCATGAGCCACCGAGTTCTCGAGCTTGGCCGCCTCGTGGCTCTCGGTCGACAGCTGGCTACTGCCGACCAGCTGCTGGGAGACTGCCTTCGGCAGAGACGGAGCCACACCCGCGCGAATTGCCGCAACCGACGTTGGCACCGGCTCGCCCGATTCGCGCCGCGGCTCGGGTCCGTGCCATCCCCCTGGCCGATCTGAGCTCGGCCTGGCTCGATTCAAGGACTCGTTCGTATCCGAGGTCATTCTCGTTCCTTATCTCAGATCAATCGGTCTCTGCGACTCTCAGGCTCTCTCAGTCTTCTGAGACACATGTGGGAACGGACTGAGAGAGCGCTGAGAAGCGACACCGCCACGGACCCGACCCTAGCCCGACTTCCCACGCACTGAGACGCCGTCACCAGCTAGAAATGCACGTCCGTCAGGGCGGACATTTCCGATGCGGCGCGCCTTCCTCCGCCGTCGACTCGGCCCTACGCATGGTCGAGCGCCGCGCGCAGGTCGGCCACGAGGTCATCGGCCGACTCGATGCCAACCGACAGCCGAATCAGCGCGTCTGGGACCTCGAGGGGCGAGCCCGCCACCGAGGCGTGGGTCATGACGGCCGGCACCTCTATGAGCGACTCGACTCCACCGAGCGATTCGGCGAGGGTGAAGACGCGCGTCGCCTCGCATATCAGGATTGCCCTCTCGCGGGCGGATCGTTCCCCAACCCCACGGGGAGTAAAGCTCACCATGCCGCCGGCGCCGCTCATCTGACGAGCGGCAAGGGCCGCCTGCGGGTGAGAGTTCACCCCAGAGACCAATCCCGGATAGCGGACCTCGGCCACGTCCTCGCGCGCGGCCAGGAAACTGGCGACGGCGAGCGCGTTTGTGCAATGCCGCTCCATTCGGACGGCGAGGGTGCGCAGGCCTCGCAGGACGAGGAAGCAGTCGAACGGTCCCGGCACCGCCCCGATGGCGTTCTGGAGGAATCGGAGTCGCTCCGCGACTGCCTCGTCGCTGGTCACGATCACACCGTTGATGGTGTCCGAGTGGCCGCCCAGGTATTTGGTGGCCGAGTGGAAAACGATGTCGGCGCCGAGTGCCAGGGGCCGCTGAAGGGCCGGGGAGGCGAACGTGTTGTCCACGACGACGAGCGGCCGCACGCCACCGGGTCCGCGATGGTCAGACACAGTCGCCGCTACCGCCGCAATGTCGACGACCTTGAGGAGCGGGTTCGTGGGCGTCTCGAACCATACAAGGCGGGTCCGCGCGGACAGGGCGGACCGGAGCGCCTCGGGGCCGCTCGCCAGGTTGACATACCTGGCATCGATGCCTCTATCGCGGAGGACGCGCTCGAATAGCCGATACGTGCCACCGTACACGTCGTCGCCGACCACGATCTCGTCGCCGGGGCGGGCCAGCTCGGCGATCGTCGCTGTGGCTGCTGCGCCCGAGGCGAAGGCGATTCCATACGCCCCGCCCTCGAGCGACGCGACGGCCCGCTCGAGGCGGGAGCGGGTCGGGTTGCCGGTACGGGCGTATTCCCAGCCGTCGCGTGGTCGGCCGACGCCGTCCTGGGCGAACGTGCTGGTCTGGTAGATCGGCGCTGAAACCGCGCCGGTGAGTTCGTCGGGCTCCGCGCCGGCCTGAACGACCAGCGTCTCGAACGCCGCCCGGTCCGGTTCGATGCGGCGCTGCGAGGAGATGATTCGGTTAACCAAGGTGCACACCCGTCTCAGACAGGTCCTCGATGTCTCCTTCCGTGGCAGGCTCCCGCAGCAGGCCGTGCGCTCGCATCCAGTCGTCGTTGTAGAGCTTGGAGAGGTAATTCCGCCCCGTGTCGGCCAGGAGCACGACCATGACCGCCTCCCGTCCCGCACCGCTCTCGGTTAGCTCGCGGGCTACGGTCAGTGCCGCGACAAGGGCTGTGCCAGAGGATTCCCCTGCAAGAATTCCCTCTTCGCGCGTCAGCCGCCGGGCCGCGTCGAAGGCGTCGACGTCTGGGACGCGGACCCAGCGATCGACGATTGAGCGATCGAGGGTGTCGGGAAAGAAGTCCTCGCCCACGCCTTCGGTCAGGTACGGTCGCGGCGTGTCGCCGCTGAAGACACTCCCTTCCGTGTCCGCGCCGACGATGACCACGTCCGCCTTGCGCGAGCGGAGGAAATGCCCCGTCCCGGTGATCGTGCCACCCGTCCCGGCGCCCGCGACGAAATGCGTCACGCGCCCGCCGGTCTGCTCCCAGATTTCAGGGCCGGTCGTGGCTTCGTGCGCGGCGGGGTTCTCCCGGTTCCAATACTGCCCGGGCATCCAGGCGCCGGGGGTGTCCTGAACCAGACGCTTCGCAACCGAGTAGTAGCTCTCGGGCGACTCAGCCGGCACGTCCGTGGGGCAGATGACAACGTCCGCGCCGTATGCTCGCAGCAGGGCCTGCTTCTCGGACGACTGCTTGTCGGCCATCACGAATATGGCGCGGTAACCCTTCAGCGCCGCGGCAATCGCGAGACCATGGCCGGTGTTTCCGGAGGTCGGCTCAACGATGGTGCCACCGGGCCGAAGCAACCCGTCACGTTCGGCGGCCTCGATCATGCGCAGGCCGATCCGATCCTTGACCGAGCCGCCTGGGTTGAGCATCTCGAGCTTGGCCAGCATGAGCGGCTGGCGGTCTAAAGGACCGAGATCGCGTGTTACGTGGCTTAGTCGAACGAGAGGCGTGTGGCCGACCAGGTCAAGCACCGAGTCGGCATAGCGGATTTGCGTTAAGGCGTCGGGTAGAGATAGCGCGAGCGTCATGGTGGGCGTCTCCTGACGGGCAGACCGGGGTGTGAGCCGAGAGGGCGTTACGCGGCTCCGCCGGAGTCGTCAGGAATGCAGAAAGGCCGCAACGCTCATCGAGAGTCGCGGCCCCGCGAAGCTCTTGCCTAGGCTCGCCTCAGATCACGACGCACTCGGGCAGGGGCTTCATCCTCAGACGGCGGGGCCGCCGGCAACACGCGCAGCTGTAACGAGCGGACTTCATGCGGGCAGTGAACCACGCCCACCTGAGAAGCACATGAGAACCACGTGCCGACCGCCGATCGGATCCTCATGCGCCGAGCGTACTGCAGGAAGTCGGCCGAGATGCGTGATGACACCTGATCAGATGTGTCGTCACGACTTCTCAGGCCTTTCTAAGCTTGCTCACGGATTGGTCTCAGGCAAGTCCGGGAACATGGGAGACAGTGACAACCCACGGGCTCTGAGCCAAGCACGACCACCGCTCCGAACCGGCCAACTTGACGGCTACTCCCCGGCTAGCGCCGAACGAGGGCGGGCAGCCCACGGCATCGCACTCCATGTGGTTGATGGCCCTCTGCTGCGTGCCGATGATCTTGATCGCGATCGCGCTTTTCGTGGGTGCGTTCGGGGCTCGCTAGGGCCGGCAATCGAGAAAGGAATGACCGTGGCACGACGGCAGGCTAGGACGCGCCCCTCCGCAAACCCCCGATCAAGCTGGGCCTCCAAGGGCGCGCCAACGTCGCCCGCGCAGCAGCCAACTCGTGCTGTGCCCCCCGCCCACGAGCGCCCCGGCGCGGTTGAGCGCGAAGCGCTCGTTATGAGCCATTGGTTCGATTCGGGCGAGGCCGGCGAAGCCCACCCGGCAACCATCCGGCTGAGCGGACGGCGGGCCGACGTGCAGGGCTACCTGGGGCCGGCCGACACGTTCACCCACGAGGAGATAATCGACCGCGTGGTTCCGGGCAGCGGCTCGGTCTCGATCAGTTCCTTTGTCTACGGGCTGCAGCCAGGCGAGTGGAACGTCACCGGCGAGCTGGTCCGGACGGGTAGCGCAACTGGTCACCGCGCGCGTCTGCGCCCTGAACCGCTCAGCCCTGCCACCTGGTCTTGGCGTCACTGGTCAGTGCAGACCACGCCCCCAGTGCCAGTCAAGACGCGCTGGGCCTTGACCGCGCCGCTGGCACGGATCCCGGCCGTGGTGCCGGGCAGCTACACGGCCCTGTTCATCGTCGGGCTGATCGTCGCCCTCGCCTCTCAGCTGGCGATACTTGCGAGCGAGCAGATCGCCATGCCGCGCTCATTGCTCGTGTCGCTGCTGGCGCTCGCGGCCGGCCTAATTGGGGCCAAGGTCTGGTACGCCGCGCTCCATCCAGACGAGTCGATCCTCAAGGGAGGCTGGGCGGTCGACGGCTTCCTCGTCACCGCGCCGGTCGTCGCGATCGTCGCGCTCGTCGCTTTCGGTCTACCGATCGGCGCGTATCTTGACGCCACGACGCCGGGCCTGTTCTTTGCTATCGCGATCGGCCGCCTCGGCTGCTTCCTGACCGGCTGCTGTTCGGGCCGGGTCACCTCGTCGCGCTGGGGGATCTGGTCGTCTGACCGGCGGATCGGTGCCCGCCGCATCCCGACGCAACTCCTCGAGTCCGGCGCCGGTCTACTCATCGGCCTCGCCGCACTGCCGCTCACCCTGGTCCACATGCGCGCCATCCACGGCGCCGTTTTTGTGGCCGCGTTGGCTGTCTACCTCGTCGTTCGCCAGCTGCTCCTCCGACTCCGAGCGGAGTCCCGTTTGTATTTGTGGCAGCGGAGCCGGCTCGTGCGCCAGCACTCGTAATGACTCACGTAGGCCATCCGCGCCGAGCCTTCTAGGCGCACTCTCAGGTCTGGCTCATCGCCATCTCAGCCGGCTGCACGATCCTCGTGGGAAATCCTGGAAGTCCAGTGGCGCCCATATCCGGTAGGCGTAACTCGACATGCGCTGCCGAGTTGCCGAGTCGTCGCCTGCGTCGCACTTTCTGCCAACTGTGGACGTTGCCATACCGAATTCGAGGCCAGACATGACCCGCCGATCCACTTCAAGGTTTCGAGCCGATCGTTTATTGACTGCCCATCAACCGGTGCCCACGGGTGACGGACTTCCTCGGTGGCTCCGGATCGGTGTGTTTGCCACGGTTGTTCTCGTCGTTGGGATCGTAGCTGCCAACCTGGTCATAGGCAGGCTGCAGCCACCCGGTGCGCCCGAAGCGAATGCTCTGCAGGTCCACGTGAGCATGGCCGGCTATGACCCCGATCAGCTGACCGTCAAGGCCGGCCAATCGGTCAAGATCCAGCTCGCCAGCATGGACACGTCGATGCACAGCGATGGGGGCGGCTGGCACCAACTCGCGATCGATGAGCTCGGAGTGAACTGGAAGGTTGGACCCGAGAGCAGCCAGGTGTTCAGCTTCACGGCGCCGACGGCGCCCGGTACGTCGCGTTGCTCGTACTCGCCAGCCGGCCGGGCCTCATTCGTGTCATCAACCGCTGGCATCTCCAGCATGCGGGCGGCTCGAAGCTGGTGCTCGCGATCGTCGTCCTTGGCCTCGGGTTCGCGATCCTTGTCACGGTATGAGGGCCCCGCCGACGCCACGTCAGGCGGCCCGCGCCTCATCGTCAAGGCAAGGCTCGGTACCCAGATCGTCGTAGCGCTTCCAGCGATAGACGAGCGTGGAGACGATCCAGCTGACCACGAATAGGCCCACGATCGCGGCACCCAGGAGGCCCATGTCGAGCTGTCCGGCGACACCCCAAACACCGCCGGACAGGCCAAGCTCCGCGCCGATGACGTTGAGCGCCTCGATGCCGCCGATGACGAAGGCGATTAGCACCGAGACCAGGGTGATGTTGAGGTTGTAGTAAAGCTTCCGGATCGGCTTGACATACGCCCAGCCGTAGGCTCCGAGCATGAGCACGCCGTCGGTCGCGTCAACGAGGGACATGCCCGCGGCGAAGACGGCCGGCAACAAGATGATGTACCAGATCGGCACGTGGGAAGCCCCGGACGTCGCGGCCAGCCCCAGCAGGGCGACCTCGGAGGCCGTGTCGAAGCCGAGCCCAAATAGAACGCCGAGCGGGTACATGTGCCAGCTCTTGCGGATCATCCGGAGGGCCGGGCGGAAGACCCGGGCCAGCAGGCCCCGGTTCGACAGATAGTCTTCGAGCGACTGCTCGTCGTACGACCCACCGGCCGAAACCTTGCGGAACATGCGGTAGATGTCGAGCAGAACGACGAGGTTGATCAGGCCGATGACGAGCAGGAAGCTCGCCGAAATGGCCGTCCCAATGAGGCCACCGGCCGACCGAAGCGTCGGCACGTCGCTCACGAAGGATGCGGAGACGGCAATCACCACAGATAGGGCGACGACGATCGTGGAGTGCCCGAGCGAGAAGAAAAGACCGACCGCGACCGGCCGCTGGCCGTCCTGCATGAGCTTGCGCGTGGAGTTGTCAATGGCCGCGATGTGGTCCGCGTCCACAGCATGGCGAACGCCGAACGTGTAGGCGAGGAACGCAGTTGGGAGCAGGATCGGGTACGCCGCCGCGGCGATGAATACGAGCCCCCAGGCCGCCAGGTTGAAGACCAGCAGGAAGGCGTAGAGTCGAACGAGGCGCTGCCTGAGTTCTGGAGAGCTGCTAAAGAGCCGAGTTGCCGTGAAGATCACTGTTATCTCGCCTTCAGGACGCGGACGCCGAGGCTGCTGCCGTCCGCCGCGCCTTCCACTCTATACTGCGCCAGTGAGTAATTGCCACTGGTTGCAGCATGCGTTCCGGTTGGTGGGGAAACAGATATGAATGCCACACGACGAATCCCCGCGGACCAGCTAGCCGAGCCATGGTCGGGCGTCCCGGAGTGGCTTCGGGCGCGTGGCCTTCGATGGACGCCGCAGCGACGCCTGCTGATCGAGGTGCTGTCCGGTATCGACGGCCACGTCACTGGCGCCGACCTGGTCGAGCGCTGCCGGAGGCTCGACCCAGAGACCATCCCTTCGACGGTCTACCGCACCCTCGACGTCCTCGAGGAGATAGGCTTGGTCAGACACGGCCATGGAGCGGACGGTCGTGAGGAGTACCACGTCCTGCCGGCGGTCGAGCACGGCCACTTGTATTGCGGCGGCTGCGGTGCCGTCGAGGAGATCTCAGGGGATGAGGTGGCTGCCGTAGCCGAGCTGTTCGGTTCGCGCCATGCCTTCGCTGTCGACGGCTCGCACATCACGATCGTGGGCCGGTGCAGAGCATGCCAGGGCACGCTAGAGACGTAGAGCCCCGCATGTCGCTTGTGCGAGTGGACCGTTTCTATCCGGACACTCAGGCCTGACTCATCACGTTCTCAGGGCGGGGACCGAGGATCAGTTCGAGCGACGAGAAGCGTCGATTTGGAGTGTCGGCCGGGCACGGACGGAGAGACATGGGCAGTGACGATTTCGGGGGCGGGCTCTGGATCCTCGTGGCAATCAACTCTGTCGTTTTCATCGGGTTCGCGGCCACCTTCTTCCACCCGCACACCAAACGCGACTGGAGGGTCATGGGCGCCTATTCGGCGTTCATCGTCGCCCTCTTCACCGAGATGTACGGCTTCCCGCTCACGATATACGTGCTTTCGGGCTGGCTCGCGTCTACGTTCCCGGCCCTGGCTCCGACCCATGCGGGCGGTCACCTCCTCAACGATCTCATCGGCTGGCAGGGCGACCCGCACCTCAGTCCATTCCACTTGGCCAGTTACGTCGTGATGGGCGCCGGCTTCTTGCTGCTGGCTAAGGCCTGGCCGGTTCTTTGGAAGGCGCAGCGGGAGCATCGCCTCGCCGTGAGCGGACCATATGGCTCCATGCGCCATCCTCAGTACCTCGGTTTCCTGCTGATCATGGCGGGGTTCCTGCTCCAGTGGCCAACTCTACTGACGCTCGCAATGTTCCCCGTTCTTGCCTTCGCCTACACCAGGCTGGCCATCTCGGAGGAGCGTGAGGTGCGGGTCCAGTTCGGTCCCGAATACGAGCTCTACGCGGCCACGACCCCCCGTTTCATTCCGCACCTCGGATGGCGGCGATCAGCGCAGGCGGTGTGAGCAACGTATCTCGCTCAGGTCGCCTCGTACGCAGCTTCAGCAACGCGCGCTCAGTCCTCCCCGTAATTCCCGATTGAGGTATCCGACAATGACCACAGACACCAGCGATCACTCCATGCACGGCGCAGCCCAGCAAGCCACTCCCCGTGAGGTCGGCCCTGGACAGGCTCGATCACGCTGGCTCCTCCCGGGCCTCGCAGCCGGTATTGTCGCGACTGCGCGTAATTGTCCTGATCTGGTTCTTCACTGTCGGCCGCCATGGACGCGACCAGTCGCCGAAGGACGACGCGGCAGAGACGCTTCGTTCCCGTTTCGCCCGAGGAGAGATCACAGCGGAAGAGTACGAGCAGGCTCGGCGCGTGCTCGGGATCAAGTGAATTGGGTGGCGCGGCCCTGACTGCAGGCATGCTTCTCAGACCACTGGCCCGGGGGCGATGAACGGGCGGCTGAGCCAACCACAAGGCCGGCATCCGGTTCACTGGCCGTAGCGACGGATCCCTTCGAGCCTGGTCCGCTTGAGGAGCAGCGCGTTCATCGCCACCAGGAATGAGCTGCCGGCCATGCTGATCGCTGCGATCTCAGGCCGGAGGACGAACCCGAACCACGGGTAGAACAGGCCCATCGCGATCGGGAAGGCGACCGTGTTGTAACCGACGGCCCAGACGAGATTCTGGCGCATCTTCCGGACTGTCGCCCGACTGAGGGCGATCGCGCCCAGGACGTCTACAGGGTCGCTCTTCATGAGCACGATGTCGGCGGTCTCGACCGCCACGTCCGTGCCGGCGCCGATTGCGATTCCGACGTCCGCCTGGGCCAGCGCCGGTGCGTCATTGATCCCGTCGCCAACCATGGCCACGAGCTTACCCTTGGCCTGGAGTTCCTTGACCTTGGCGGCCTTCTGGCCGGGCAGGACCTCGGCGAACACGGTGTCGAGCCCGAGCTCGGCAGCGATGCGGTCGGCGATCGCTCGGTTGTCGCCGGTTAGCATCGCGACCTGGATGCCGAGGTTGTGCAGGCGGTCGATCGTCTCCTTTGCACTCGGACGCACGGCGTCGGCGATGGCGATCAGACCCCCGGCCTTGCCGTCCACGGCGACGCGAACCACCGTGCGCCCTGCGCCTTCCAGCTCGTCGGCCCGGGCAGCCAGGGCATCGAAGTCGATACTCCGGTCGTGCATGAGCTTGGCATTCCCCACGAGAACTGCCCGACCATCGACCTTCGCCTCCAGCCCAAGGCCCGGGACGGCCTTGAAGTCGGACGCGTCGACCAGTACGAGCTTGCGCTCCTTCGCCGCGTCCACGACGGCTCGAGAGAGCGGATGCTCGCTGGAGCCCTCGGCCGAAGCCGCCAGTCGGAGGACCTCGTCCTGACTCACGGGGTTGCCGGCGACGACAACCTCGGTCACTTTCGGCTGGCCGATCGTGAGCGTGCCGGTCTTGTCAAAGATGACTGCGCTGATCTTGGAGGCCTGCTCCAGGGCGGTCGCGTTCTTGAATAGGATCCCGTTGAGTGCGCCGAGGCCGGTACCGACCATGATCGCGGTCGGCGTCGCCAGGCCAAGGGCATCTGGGCAGGCGATGATGATGACGGTGATGGCCAGTGTCAGGGCGAAGATGAACGTCGACCCACCGATCGTCAGCCAGCCGAAGAACGTCACCAGACCGAGGATGACGGCCGCGGCGACAAGCCACTGGGCGGCTCGGTCGGCCAGTCGCTGAGCCGGCGCCTTCGAGTTCTGGGCCTGCTGAACGAGCTTGACGATCTGGGCCAGAGCGGTGTCCGCGCCGACCTTCGTGGCCTTGAACCGGAACGTGCCGGTCTTGTTGATCGACGCGCCGATGACGTTCGAGCCGACCGTCTTCTCGACGGGGACGCTCTCGCCCGTGATCATCGATTCGTCGACGCTTGACGCGCCATCGACGATGACGCCATCGACCGGGACCTTGTCGCCGGGTTTGATAAGGACGACGTCGTCGAGCACGACCTCCGATGTGGGGACCTCGACCGGCTCGCCGTTGCGGATGACGGTCGCCTTGGGTGGCGTCAGGTTAAGGAGCGCTTTCATCGCGTCCGAGGCTCCGGCCCGGGCGCGCATTTCGAGCCAGTGGCCGAACAGGACGAACGTGAGCAGCACGACCGCCGCCTCGTAGAAGACCTCGCCCTTGAACAGGAAGGTCCCAGCGACACTGAACAGGTAGCCGCTGCCGACTGACAGCGCGACCAGGACCGACATGTCGAGGGTGCGATGCCGGAGCGCTCGGTAGGCGCCGACGAAGAACATCTTGCCGCTCCACAGGACGGCAGGCGTGGCCAGGAGGAATGCCAGGATGTTCGCGTCGGCGCCGAACGGCGTCCCCACGCGGATCTTGAAGACCTCGGTCGCCAGCGGCGAGTAGAGGAAGATGGGGACGGCCAAGACGAACGCGACGATGAAGCGGTTCCGCATATCGCGGACCATCGCCTCCATCGTCATCCCGCCGCCGTGGCCCATGCCATGGGCGGTCTGAGCCATCTCACCGGAGACGGGCGCGCCCGCGTCCGGGGCGGCCGGG
>Ga0066798_10000460_pt1 | contig 20813 bp, 16 predicted proteins | sample PersoiDNA2013203_FD_70961 | JGI IMG/M metagenome (GOLD analysis project Ga0066798, IMG submission 70961) | Permafrost soil microbial communities from the Arctic, to analyse light accelerated degradation of dissolved organic matter (DOM) -... | ecosystem: Environmental > Terrestrial > Soil >... | reverse complement strand
GACCGTCACCGCGCCGGTCGAGTTGGCATAGCTGACGCGGTTGTGTGAAGTATTGGTACTGACGCCGCCATCAAAGTAATTGGTGGCGTTATTGGCGATAAAGGTATCGTCGAAAGAACTGCCGGTGACGTCCTGGATATTGGTATAGGTATCGCCATCGGCAAAGCCGCCAGTACCGTTGCCGTTGACCAAATCGACCGTCACCGCGCCGGTCGAGTTGGCGTAGCTGACCCGATTGTGCGAACTGGTGTTGCTGACGCCGCCATCAAAGTAATTGGACGCTAGGCTGGCAACAAAGGTATCGTCAGCCGAACTGCCGGTGACGTCCTCGATGTTGGTATAGGTATCGCCATCGGCGAAACCGCCGGTGCCGTTGCCGGTGAACAGATTGACCGTTACTGCCGAGGTCGAGTTGGCGTAGCTGACGCGGTTATGCGAGGTGCTGGTGCTGACGCCGCCATCGAAGTAATTGGCCGCCAGACTGGCAACAAAGGTATCGTCGGACGAACTGCCGGTGACGTCCTGGATGTTGGTATAGGTATCACCATCAGCGAAACTGCCGGTGCCGTTGCCGGTAAACAGGTTGACCGTCACTGCCCCGGTCGAGTTGGCGTAGCTGACGCGATTGTGTGAACTGGTGTTGCTGACGCCACCATCAAGATAATTGATCGCCAGGCTGGCAACAAAGGTGTCGTCATACTGGCTACCGGTCAGATCCTGAATATTGACCAGCTTGTCACCCTGCGCATAGCCGCCGCTGGTCCCTGTGCCATCAGTCTGGGTCAGGTCGACCGTCACGCCGGACGTCGAATTGGCATAGCTGACCAGATTGTGCGACGTACTGGTGTTGTCGGTGCCGTCGAAGCTGTTGGCATCGACACTGGCGACGAACACGTCGTTGGCGGTAGAGCCGATGACGTTTTCAATGTTGGCATAGGTATCGTTGGCAGCATAGCCGCCGCTGCCAAGACCGGTCACCAGATTGACCGTGACGCCCGCGTTCGAATAGATATAACTGACCGTATCCGAACCCTGCAAGCCATCGAACACATTGGTCGCCGACGAGGCAATGAAGGTATCGTCGTTGCTGGAGCCGATGACATTCTGAATATTGCTGTACTTGTCGCCAGCGGCGAAGCCGTTGCTACCAACGCCATTGACCAGATCGACTGTCACGCCGGTGCTGTCGCTGGCCTTGGCATAACTGACGGTGTTGGTGCCGGCTAGGCCGTCGAAGGTATTGGCGGCGTTGTTGGCGATGAAGATATCATCGCCGGCGCTGCCGATGATGTTTTGAATATTCACATAGGTGTCGCCCTCGGCGTAACCGCCAGTACCGCCACCGAGCACCAGATCGATAGTGACGCCAGCATTGGAACTGGCGTAACTGACCGTGTTGGATCCGGCGCCGCCGTCGAATTTGTTGGCCGCCGCACTGGCGACGAAGGTATCGTCGTAGGAGCTGCCGGTCAAATCCTGGATGTTGATCAGCTTGTCGCCCTGCGCGTAACCACCGCTGGTACCAGCACCGGTGGTCGAGTTGAGATCAACGACCACACCCGCCGTCGAGTCTTCATAACTGACGCGGTTATGCGAACCCGAGGTGCTGGTGCCGCCATCCAAGGTATTGGCATCGGCGCTGGCGATGAACACATCGTCGTAAATGCTGCCGACCAGATTCTGGATATTGATGAATGAATCGCCATTGGCATAGGTGCTGCCGGTACCGGTGCCGATGGAATTGGTCAGATCGACGGTGACACCACCCACCGAATAGACGTAACTGACCGTATTGGAACCGAGGCCGCCGTCAAACAGATTGCTGTCGGCACTGGCATAGAACAAGTCGTCGTAGTTGCTGCCGATCACGTTCTGAATATGTTGCAGCGTATCGCCATCGGCATAGCCGCCGCTGGCGGTACCGTTGAACAGGTCGACCGTCACGCCGCTCGTTGAATATACATAGCTGACCGTATCAGAGCCACCGGAGCCACCGTCGAAGTGATTGGCGGTCGCGCCAGAGATGAAGATATCGTTGGTCGAACTGCCGACGATATTCTGGATATTGATGTAGGTATTGTTGTCGGTCAGGCCGTAGCTGCTGCCTTTCATGGTAACCATATTGGCCACCACGCCGCCGCTGGAGGCACCGTAGTTGACGGTGTCGGACCCACCGCTGCCACCATTGAAAACGGCGCTATCGATGCCCGCCACGAAGATGTCATCGCTGCTGCTGCCGATCACATTGACAATCCGGCTATAGGTATCGCCCTCTGCATCACCGCCGGTGCCGCGCCCACTGACGAAATTGACCGTCACACCGGCCGTGGAATTGGCATAACTGACCGTGTCGCTGCCGCCGCTGCCACCGTCGAAACTGTTGGCATCGCTGTTGGCGATGAAGGTATCGCTATAGGCGCTGCCGATGACATTTTCAATATGCGTATACGTGTCGCCTGCCGCCGAACCGCCGCTGCCGATGCCGGTACTCAGATCGATCGTCACTGCCGCCGTCGAATTGGCATAGGACACGGTATCGGAACCGCCGCTGCCGCCATCAAAATGATTGGCCTGGGTGCTGGCGATGAAGGTATCGTCATAGGCGCTGCCGATGGCGTTCTGGATATTTACATAGGTGTCGCCTTCGGCATAGCCGCCGGCACCGAGACCGGTGATCAGATTGACCGTCACTCCGGCCGTCGATGGCGCATAGGAGACGGTATCGGAACCGCCCGTGCCGCCATCGAGCCGGTTGGCCTTGTCGTTGGCGACAAAGGTGTCGTCGTAGGCGCTGCCGATCAGGTTCTGGATATTGCTGAGCACATCGCCCTGGGCGTCGCCGCCGCTGCCCAGGCCGGTGCTCAAGTCGACCGTCACGCCGGTCGTGGAGGTCTTGTAACCGGCCGTATTGACACCGGCGGTGCCGCCGGTGAGCACATCGGCGCCGGCACCACCTTCAAAATAGGTATTGCCGCTGCCGCCGATGATGGTATCGGCACCCGCGCCGCCATACAGCAAGTCATTGGCATTGCTGCCATAAATGGTGACGCCACCATCGCCGGCATGGATTTCGTGCGGCACACCCTGCGCCGGCAACACCCAGACGCTCTTGCCGGTGGCCGGATCGAGATAGCTCAGATCGGTGTAACTGCTGGCATCCTTGATGACCACAATACGGGTATCCGACAAGGTCACCGCACCATTGCTGGTGACCACGCTGGTATCGAAGGTCAACGTCGCCGTCGGCTCCACTGTCTGGCTGGCATCGGCGGCAGTGGTGGTGTACTGCACCTGCAGATCGAAGGTCTTTTGTCCGGTCGTCGGCGTCACTTGATAGACGCCATTGCCGAGATAGGTCGCGTTCAGGATCGTCAGATTCGTGGGCACGCCGGAAATGGTCAACGAACTAACGGTGCCGTCGCCGGTAATATTGACTTCAAAAATCTTGACGAAATCACTCTGCGCACCGCTGCCGGTGGCATAAATGGTATGCACATCATTGCCGGCGATGATCACCTGCGGCGCAAACTGTACTTGATTGGAGCCATCCGTGGCCGATGCGGTCGAGCCGCCGCTGCCATACAACACGCTGCCGACCTGGGTAGTCGTGGTCAGATTGAGCAGATTAAGATTCATCGCCGGCGTCTGCGGTCCGACCACGATGTCGCTCAATACTGCCCCGGCACGTTCGGACACACTTGGCGACAGCATCTTGATCGAGGCATCGGCGCCCGTCGTCACGGCCGGCGCCGGCGCCACTGGAATCGACGGTAACGCCAGATTTTGCAAGCCATTGCTGGTCAGCGAGCCGGCATTGTCCTGAATAATCTTGGCCAGCAGGCTGGTCGCCTGCGGATTGACCTGGGCTGAATTGTTGTTCGAGGTGAAATGGCTGTCTGCAGGCCCATCATTATTGGACTGCGCACTGCCTGGATCAGAATTGAGCGTCGGCGTCTGGTCATGGTTTTGCAGCGCGATCTTGCCGACCTGATCGAATAGCCCACCAGTCCTTTGCGCGCCATCGGAAAAATCCACCTTGGACTTGTCATCCATCGCACCCAGCGCACCGCCGGCCAGCACCACCTTGCTGCCATCCTGCAGCTCCAGCACCATATCGACATCAACCACCTGCACATGCTTGACGGCCGAATGCGGCACACTCAGCTTGAAGCTGCCGCCTGCATCCGGCATCACCACCTGCGCCGAACCATTGATCGGCTGGCCTACGCCATTGGCGGCTGCGGCAGCGCTCGCATTGGCTGCATTGGTCTTTTGCGGTACTGGAGTTGCCATGTGAAACCTCGCAGAGGAAGTCTATTCAATAGTTCGATTAAGTCGCTTGCACTTGCAACATCTGCGCACTCGGACCGTCCGCAATCACTTTGCCGTCATTGAGCACAATGATGCGATCCATCCGTTTAAGCAAGGCCGTACTATGGGTCGCCACTACCAAGGTACGTTGCGCGGCAAATTGCATCAGCCGTTCGATGATGCGCGCCTCGGTTGCCAGGTCGATACCGGTGGTCGGTTCATCAAGCAGCACCACTTTGGGCATGCCCGCCACCGTACGCGCCAGCGCCAGCATCTGCCGTTGTCCGCCCGACAGATTGCCGGGTGCCTTGATGATCTGATCGAGGCGCAGTTCGCCGCGCGCAATCAGGTCATCGACGCCAGAGACGGCCAATGCGGCTTCATAGACGCGGCTATCGATACTGTCGCCGACAAAGATATTGGCCGCCAGGCTGCCATCAAACAAAAACGGTTCCTGCGGCTTGTAACCGATGCAGCGCATGCGTACCGGCGCGGCATAGGCAGAGACCGCAACGCCATCGATCAAGACCTGGCCCTTGCCGGCTTCGACCCGATACAATCCGGCCAGTGTCCGCAACAAACTGGTCTTGCCGGATCCCGATCGCCCTACGATACCGACTTTTTCACCGGGACGTATCGTTAGCGACACATCGTCGAGCGCCGCTCGCTCATTCTTGTCGAGGTGCAGCGTCAAATTGACGACCTGGATCACCCCCAGCATGTCTTGCCGCAGCACGTCGGCAATCACTTGTTCTGGTTCCGCTTCGAACATCTCTTCAAACGCCGCGCGCGCACGCTTGAACATTTCCATGCGGCCCAGCACCAGCGTCACCGACGACACCATCGATGTGGCCCGGCCAATCAGCATGGAACTGGCAATCAGCGCGCCGACGGTAAGCAGGTTGTCTTCCACCAGATAAACGCCCACCACCAGCGTGCCGACCGATATCACCGTGTAAGCGACCGCCGATACGGCATAGCCGGTGTTCATCCAGAACCGGCTCTTGGCCTGGCTGATCGCATTGTCGCTGGCGTCCTGCAAAAAAGCCTTGAGCAGCCGTCCCTGCAAGGGCGACGTGCGCAGCGTTTCCATGCCGAATACCAGGCTGGCTAGTTTGTCGATCTTGCCGATGCCGGACTTCATCGCCGCATTGCCGTAATCAGTCGCAGGAATCTTGCACAGCAACTGTGCCGTCACCAACAAGCCGCCACCGACCAGCATGACCCACACCAGATGACCGCCGATCACACCCAGTGCCACCAGATACAGCAGCAGGAACGGCAAATCGATCAGCATCAGCATGTAATTCGACGACAGTAAATCGCGCGCACTGCTCAGATCGCGGTATTTCGCCAAGACCACGCCGACCGGCGCGTTCACGCGCGACTCCAGCAACCGGCGCGCCGACACAGTGTCGAACTCGACATCGAAACGGCTGGCCAGTTGTTCGATGTAATACACACGGATCACGCGCAACACCAATTCCAGCGCAACAAACAAGACCATGCCCAAGGTCAGCGCCCACAGTGTTTCAGGAATGTGGTTACCGATGACCTTGTCATACACCAGGCGTGAATAGAGCGGCATGAACAGGCCGAACACATTGATCAGCACCCCGGCCAAGACGATCTCAACAAAGCGGCTGCCATAGGCGCGCAGCAGCGTCAGATAGACCGGGTCGTGACGCAGCGCACGCAGATTCTCTTGCGGCTGGTCGACTTCAATGTGGACGCGATCGTTCATAGGGGGCTCGGGTTCGTCATGGGCTCAGGCAAAGGATATAACTCACTTGGATTCCTTGTTTGCCAACGTGATTTCGCGAATCGCTTCGCGGATTTCCAGACGCAAGTCCTTGACCATGGTTTGGCGGCCACTACGTATTTCTTCGATCACGGTTTGGGTATTGATGTTCTGCCGCATCAAGGCTTCCGTGATCGATGTCATCGAGGTCGGGATCGCCCCCAGATTCTTGACGCGATCATTCATGGTCGCCATGTGTTTGGCCAAATCAATCTGCAATTGCCGTGCCGACAACGCTTCGCGCGACATATTGCTGGAGTTCTCGCCAATCGCCTTGCCCAGTTCGCCCAGGCGGCTCGATACGGTGGCGTGAATTTCACCCTGATGCTGGATCGCGCCGAGTTCGTCAGCCATGCGGATCGAAATTTGATTGAGCAAGGTTGGCAACTGCGCAATATGCTGCGACGATTTTTCAGCCACGTTAGACGACTCGGTCTGCTGTGACAACAGCGATGTCAGCGCCGAGGACAGCGCCATCTGTCCTCGCTCCATGGTGGACACGATCTTGGGCAGCACATCGAAGCTGCGCAAGGCGATGTCGCCATTGACGGACAGACGCTCTTCCAGCAGCGACAGACTCTCGGTCAAGTCGCGCGCCGAGGTGATCTTTTGATTGATGATCTGACCGACATTGCGGATTTCTTCCAGCGTCTGCTGGCCGACTTCGTGCATGCGCGGACCGAACGAGACCAACTGACGCAGACTCTTCGATTCGTCCATGCTTTCATGGAACAGCTGGACGATACTATTGAGCCGATCATTCATGCCTTCGAGCTTGATGCCGGCCTGCATTGAGGCTTCCGAACTGGCGCGCGATGCCATGATCGATTCGCGTTGTAACACCATCAAATCCTGCAAGAACTCGGCCAGGAACTGCTCCGATACGCCCTGGCGGGTACTTGCGGCTGGCCCAGCCATGTCGTGAATCACATGCTGCACCATTTCACTGATGCATTCGCGTGAGCGCGACACCAGCTTCTTGCCGGCTGCGCGCAAAGGCGTGAGCGTCAAGCCCAGTGCCAGCGAACCGATCAGGCCGAACATCGAGGCGCTGAACGCGGTACCCATACTGGCCAACGGTTTTTGCAGATCGGCCACCAGATGCATGAACGACGCATCCATATCGCCACCCTGGGTCGCCTTGCCAAAGCCATCAATCAGCGCAGCAGTGCCCACCAAGGTTTCCAGCAGGCCGATAAAGGTGCCCAGCAAACCCAAGGCGATCATGAAACCGGTCAGGAATTGCGGAAACTCGGTCTTCGCTTCCAGATGCGCGGTCAGGTCGGCCAGCGAACGTTCGATGGTTTCCTGTTCGATACGCGAGGTCAGACGCCCCTTGGTGTTGGCGACATTGACCAGCACCTTGGTGATTTCACTGCCTTGGAATTCCGGTGCCGAGACCAGATCCTGCATCGACTCGCCAGCGGCCACACGGGCATAGAACAGGTTCAGCTTGTCGTATTCCCAGTTCACGCGCCACACGTTGTACATGATCAGTGCGACGCCGAAAATGGCCACTGCAAAAATGAACAGATTCAAAAACGGGTTGATCCGGATCGCATGCAACACGAAGTCGCGGAACATAAAACCGCCGAACAGCAGGAACAGCGAGGGAATCGCGCCGAGTGCATAGAATTTGCGTAGATTTGTCATACGGACCGCTTCCGAGTAGAGGAGACTAAATAAACAGTAACAGGGATGGTGATGGGATTCATCGTGGCTCGCGCATCGCGCTCTGGCTAAAGCGGCTCAATGGCGACATCAGGTATTGCCAAACCGTACGGCGTCCGACGATCATGTCGGCCGTGGCCGTCATGCCCGGCATCAACGGCAAGCCATGGTCGACCTTCTTGGGATCACGCGTGACTTCAATCTTGACCCGGAAATAACGATCGCCGCGCTCCTCTGGCACGGTGTCGGCGCTGATTTCAGTGACCACGCCCTGCATCGAGCCGTAGACACCATAATCGTAAGCCGAAACCTTCACGCGCGCCGGCGCGCCGGTCATCAATTGCGCGCGGTCGGTCGGCGATATCTTGGCTTCGATTACCAGCTTGTCATCGGTGGGGGTCATTTCAATGATGGCGTCGCCCGGCTTGACCACGCCCCCGACGGTATTCATCAGCACACGGTTGACCACGCCATCCATCGGCGCACGCACTTCCGAGCGCGATACCCGGTCATTGCGTGATTTGATTTCCTGCATCAGACGCGACAGTTCGGTTTCACTGGTGGTCAGGTCACTGCGCGCATCAGCACGAAACCGCGTGGCGGCCTCACCGGTCTTGGCCTGCGCTTCGGCAATCGCGGCCTGCAGACGCGGGATCATGGCATTGTTGGCACTCTGGCGGCTCTGAGTATCCTGCGCCTTGGCCTGGGCCTGAATGTCTTCCAGTTGCGAGGCGGCATTGCGCACGAACATGCCATGCACTAGCAGATACTGCCGTTGCGCCAACTCAAATTCCGAGGCCAGACTTTTTTGCCGGCTCACGGCTTCGGCAACTTCGCCCTGACGCTGCAAGGCCTGTTCGCGCAGCACGCTCAATTCCTGCGTCAACTTAGCCTGACGCGCCGCGAACGAGGCCAGTTCACTTTGTACCGCCGGATCATCGCGTTGCAGCTCCGCCGGCATTGTCACCGTAGCGGCGCCGAGTGCCTCTGCCTGCAGACGGGCTATGCGCGCGCGCAGGCCGAGGATCTTGACGCGGCCTTCGCCGAGGTCGGCATCGGCACGCACGTCGGCGATGGAAATCAAGACCTGGCCTTTTTTGACGGCAGCGCCTTCGCGGACCAGGATGGCCGAGACAATGCCGCCTTCCAGATGCTGGATCACCTGATTATGTTCGGATGCGACAATGCGGCCGCTGCCACGCACCACCATGTCGATCGATGCAAACCACGACCACACCAGCAAGGCCAGCAACAAGCTCACCAGCGCCAGGATGAACACACGCGGACGCTCCAGCCGGCGATGATTGCCCAGTGCGCCATCGATGTGGGGGGCCAGCAGCGACATCAATTGCCGGCTGCGACGATACATTTGCAGCCGCAGCCGCAAATCCCAACGCAATGGCGTCTGTGGCATGGTGGTCATTTTCCATCCTCCTGGTATTGGATGATCACGCGCGCATTGCTCTCGGCACTGTTCTCACCGGTCGCCACACGACTGACCACGCGTTCCTTGTCCACGCCGCTGTCGATCAAATGATTGCGGACTGCCACCGTGCGGTAATAGGCACGGCGACGCGCTTCGCTGAATTCGGCCGAACCGATTACCCCGGTGATAATGATCTTGCCCTGTTTGCCCTTGACTCGCTGCACCCAGTCGCCAATACTGCCGTCGAGCGATTTGCTACCAGCCTCGCTGAGATCGGTAGCATCGTTTTCAAAACGCAGCACCACGGCTTTGGCACCACCTTCAACGCTCAAGCCAGGGGCGATTTCCTTGGCGCTCTCGACCTGTACCTGAATATTGTTGTTGCCGCCACTGGCCGCAGCAGCGCTGCGCAAACTACCGGCGTCAGCTTGCAACGGCGGCGCACTGCGTTGCTGCGACTGCAGTTTTGCCACTTCGCGTTTGAGTTTTTCGATCTCGGCGCTCTTGCTGCGATTGTCGCTTTGCAATTGCGCGGTATCGGCCGCACTGCCGTCGGGCGCATTGACCTGATCCGGCGTGGTGCGGGTACTGCCGCTCTGCACTTGTACCTGGCCCTTGGTGATCAGCTTGTTGACACGCATCTCGGCCAGCTTCTGTGAGTAATAGAACAGCGTCACCACGAACACCACGACCACGAAGATCATGACCAGCACTACATTGGACAGTGCGTCCACAAATCCCGGCCAGAAATTCTGCTCTTTTCCCGTGTCCATGACGCTGCCTAGCCCTTCTTATTGTCTGTTACGCGATTGATTGGCGGGCGGCGTCCAGGCCCGTCCGGTGTTGCGCAAAATCTGATAGCAAAGATCTGCTTCCTGAAACAGTAGTAATGCAAAATCCGTGCGCGCCTGATACGCCTGCTGATAGGCATCGAGCACATCGAGCAATTGTTTGCTGCCGGTGCCGAGTTGATCGAGGAAAACATCGGCTACATTGGCATTGGTTTCATATGCCTGCCGCGAAATATCCATCCGCTTTTGCACCGCACCCAGCGTGCGGTAATTAATTTCGATCTGTTCCTTGAGCTTGCGTTCGAGGTCGGCCGCGGTACTGGACTTCTCTACGACCTTGGCGCCGATCTGGCTCTGGTAATAGACATCCGAGCCGCCGTTGAGCAAATTCATGGTCAGTACCAACATCAAGCGGCGATCGGTATCGAGCGTTGGATCGCCACCCGCGTAACGGGTTTTGGCCTGCGTCCATTCAATTGCCAGCGACGGTGAAAACTTGGCGCGCGCCGATTTCAGTTCTTCACGCGCTGCATCGGTATCGCGCCGCGCCGCGACAATGCCGGGATTGGATTCGTAGATATCTTGCAAGGCCAGCCGCGAAGTCGGTGGTACCGCCGGCATCATGCGTTCAGGAACCTGCACCTGCATGACGCGTTTGCCGATCAATTGGGTCAGCGACACCAACGTACTGTCGAGCGTCCCCTCCGCTTCGGCCACAGTAGCTTGCGCGGTCAATGCACGGCCGCGCACGCGTTCGAAGTCGATCTTGCTGGCGCCGCCGCCTTCGACGCGTTTGCGCATGTAATCGAGCAAGTCATTCATGCGCTGGCCGTAACTGCGTGCAAACGACACCGTAGCATAAGCCCGCAACACGTCGTAATACGCCTTGATGGTCGAGTAATACAGTGACTCGCGCGCATCGTCGCGGCGCAGATCGGCGGCCTGCGATATGGCACGCTGCTTCTTATAATCAAAATAGGAGCCCGGCGCGAAGATGGGCTGACGACCAATCAAGGTGGCATCCCAACGGCTATGGGTATAGGCAGGAATGATATTGCCGTTCTCGTCGCGAATCGATGCCGGCGAGGTATAGGCGCGGCCCTTTTGCGTCCGTATGTCAAGCGTCGGTCCAATCACCTGCCCCAGCGCGGCTTTGGTCGCATAGCGCGCCTGCTCGGCCTGGGCCACCGTGGCGGCATAGCTGTAACTGTTTTGCAAGGCCAGGTCGATGACCTGATCCAGATTCAGGAAAGGCACAGACTGCTGCTCGACCGATTCGACTTCAACTGGCGGCAATTCGATAACGTTGCCAACGAAGGTGGGATCGGATTGGCGCAGCATTGAAATGATTTCATCTTTGGCATTACCGCTCTCCGCGACAACAGCATCGCTGCTTTTGGAACCGATAAACTCACCGTTTGCTTCGGTTACTCGCATTTCCGGTGGTAGTTCCAGCTGCAATTTGCCAGTATCGGCCTGAGCCAGCAGAGGGAAATTCTGCGGTAAATTTCCACCTGGAAATTTTGTGAATGGTCGTGCTTGAAAATTAAGAGCGTCAGCCCAGGCGACCGAATTGACAGCGATCGTGAAAAACAATATTACTAAGGCTAACTTCCTGTTTCTAAGTGTCATTATTGGCTACAACAGACTGGCAATCACGCCAGACCTCCTCCCCATCATACGAATGAAAATCAACAAGTCAGCGGACAAAGTCACCTCTTTTGTCCCCACGGGCTGCCTTATTTTTTTTTGTAATTGTTGGAGGGCACTTTTTATGGTTGCAAAATTATACGCGACACAAGTACGGCAAATTGCTCGCATTATCAAAAAAACATGTAAAGAAATTAATTGTCTTTTGGACAACAAAATGAGCGCCTTTCAAAACAGCTATTTCCATGCCGTCTCACAACAATTGCTAGCGGTTATGAGTGTAGTGCCCAAATGTGGCAACGTCATGTCATAAAACCCAGCAGCAAATCTCATTTCAATGTTTTTTGTCATTATTTCTTTTGGGGGAATTTTTCCTGCACCACATTGAAATCTGCCCAATCAACCATATTGTCCTTAAAATACGGCGCAAAGACAGTCAGGGAAATTCTGATGGTGTTTTACAAGAAATCTTTCTTATTGAAGAGGTAATAAATATGGCAGCACCCGAGAAACAGACCCTTGGCTTCCAGGCCGAAGTCAAACAGTTACTGCAATTGATGATTCATTCCTTGTATTCCAACAAGGAAATCTTCCTGCGCGAGTTGATCTCCAATGCATCAGATGCGTCCGACAAGCTGCGTTTTGAAGCAATCAACAATAGCGCCCTGTTTGAAGACGACCCGGAACTGAAGATCAAGGTCACGTTCGACAAGGCGGCACGCACCATCACGATTTCCGACAACGGCATCGGCATGAGCCGTGACGAAGCGATTTCGCATCTGGGTACGATCGCCAAATCGGGCACCAAGGAATTTTTCTCGAAACTGTCGGGTGACCAGCAAAAGGATGCAGCACTGATTGGCCAGTTCGGCGTCGGCTTCTACTCCGGCTTCATCATCGCCGACCGCATTACGGTCGAAACCCGCCGTGCCGGCGCTCCCGCCAATGAAGGCGTACGCTGGGAATCCGAAGGCGCTGGCGAATTCTCGATCGAAGCAATCGACAAGGCCACACGCGGCAGCGACGTCATCCTGCATCTGCGCGAAGGCGAAGACGAATTCCTGTCGTCGTGGCAACTGAAGACGGTGATTCGCAAGTACTCGGACCACATCTCCCTACCCATCCTGATGCAAAAGGAAGAATGGGACGAAGAAAAGAAGGAGACCGTCCTCAAGGATGAACTGGAAACCGTCAATCAGGCCAGCGCACTGTGGACACGCAGCAAGTCCGACATCACGCCGGAGCAATACGAAGAATTCTACAAACACATTTCACATGATTTCGGCGCACCGCTGGCCTACACCCACAACCGCGTTGAAGGTCGCAGCGAATATACCCAGTTGCTGTATATCCCGACGCGCGCACCATTCGACATGTGGGACCGCAACAAGCGCGGTGGCATCAAGCTGTACGTCAAGCGCGTCTTCATCATGGACGATGCCGAGCAACTGATGCCGGTCTACCTGCGCTTCGTCAAGGGTGTGATCGATTCAGCTGACCTGCCACTGAACGTGTCGCGTGAAATCCTGCAAGAGTCGCGCGACGTCAAGGCAATCCGAGAAGGTTCGACCAAGCGCGTGCTGAGCTTGCTGGAAGAACTGGCCAATAGCGACGAACAGGCGCAAAAGGACAAGTACGCCGGCTTCTGGACCGAATTCGGCCAGGCGCTCAAGGAAGGCATCGGCGAAGATGCACCCAACAAGGAACGGATTGCCAAGCTGCTGCGTTTTGCCTCCACCAATAGCGACAGCGACGCACAAACAGTGTCCTTCGCTGACTACATTAGCCGCATGAAGGAAGGCCAGACCAAGATTTACTACGTCACTGGCGAAAACTACCATGCCGCCAAGAACAGCCCACATCTGGAAATCTTCCGCAAGAAGGGTGTCGAAGTGCTGCTGTTGACTGATCGTGTTGATGAATGGATGCTGTCGTTCCTGCAGGATTTCGACGGCAAGGAATTGGCGTCGGTGGCCAAGGGTGGCCTCGATCTCGGCGCGCTGGAAAACGAAGCCGAGAAAAAGCTGCACGAAGAAACCGAAACGCAATTCAAGGAATTGGTCGACAAGATCAAGACCAGCTTGAGCGACAAGGCCAAAGACGTGCGCGTGACCTTCCGCCTGACCGATTCGCCGGCCTGCCTGGTGGCCGACGAGAATGAATTGTCCGGCAATCTGGTGCGCATGCTCAAGGCGGCTGGTCAGGATGCACCTGATGCCAAGCCGATTCTGGAAATCAATCCCGAGCATCCGCTGGTACAACGTCTCAAGTATGAAGAAGCCAAGTTCGATGACTGGTCGCACATCCTGTTCGATCAGGCAGTGCTGGCAGAAGGCGGCGCCTTGGCCGATCCTTCCGGCTTCGTCAAGCGTTTGAATGACATGCTGCTGGGTATGGCATCAAAGTAAGATGATGTCCTGCTGCTGTTCGATCCTTTCGGCAGCATCACCAAGCAACAACGTGGCGACGGCGATCCTGGTGATCGCCGTTGTCGCTTTCGTCGCTGATTTCCGTTACAGTGCAATGCAACCACCGCGCTGACCTAGACACATGGAATTTCACTTCATCAATCCGCGCAAAAATGCGCTGGTCTACATCATCAAGATCCTGTCCGGCTCGCTGATTCTTTGGTACGGCTTGCGTGCACTGGGTTTTCCCGAACCTTATTGGGCCATGATCTCCCTGATCATCGTCACCGAGCCAGACATGACGGTGGCCAAGGCCAACTTCCGCGCGCGCCTGATCAACACCATCTCCGGCGCCATCATTGCCTGCCTCTGCCTGGTTGTCTTCGGTGCTACTTTTTTCTCGATGTTGATTGCACTGACGCTGGCCGTGATCGTCGCCATGCTATGGCAAAACTACCCCAGCAACTGGCGCCTGGGACCGGCCACCGTGGTGATTCTGATGTCTGCTGCCTTTGCCGGTGGCGGCTTGCACCAAGAGCTGGGACTGGCCTTGTTGCGCGTCACCGAAGTCATCACCGGCAGCACCGTTGCGCTGTTGCAGACGGTGATCTATATCGGCGTGGTCCATCGCCTGCAACGCGATGCCTGACGTCGTGACCGTGGCGGGCCTGGTCACACTGAGCACCCCGCGCCTGCTGCTGCGTCCGTGGCGCGTCAGTGATCTGGCCGCTTGCGCGGCCATGAATGCCGACAGCGAAGTCATGCGCCATTTCCCGAGCACGCTCACGCGCGCTGCCAGTGACCAGTTGGTCGAACGCATCCAGGCACATATCAATCAATATGGATTCGGATTGTGGGTCTTGGAGATTCCGGGAGAAATACCGTTCGCCGGTTATGTTGGCTTGCTGCAGGTCGCGTTCGATGCGCATTTCACGCCGGCGGTTGAAATCGGCTGGCGCCTGGCACGCCCGGCCTGGGACCGCGGTTTCGCCACGGAAGCAGCACAACGCATCCTGCACTATGCGTTTACTGAGCTGCATCTCAAACAGGTCGTGTCATTTACTGTGCCGGCCAACAATCGCTCGCAAGCGGTGATGCGGCGGCTCGGCATGCATACCCGGGCGCGCGATAACTTTGAACATCCACGGCTGCCGGCTGGCGATCCGTTGCGCGTGCATCTGCTGTATCGATTGCAGCGCGCCGAATGGCTGGCCGGGCAAGTAGCCTAGAACAGACGCTTAGTGCGTGACACGGGTGGTTCCGCCGGAGGACAACAAACGCACCCGATCTCCGACCCGGAAAGGCTCATCGGCATCCTGCGTAATTGCGCGCAATTCGCCGTTATCAAGACGTACTGTGATTTCCAGGCCAGGACGATTGGCCATGCGCGACTCGATCTGATTACCGGCCACGCCACCGGCCAGCGCACCAACGATACCGGCGGCCAACGCGCCATTGCCGCGACCGATCGTGGAACCAGCGGCGATGCCGCCGAGTGCGCCACCGGCCAGTGTGCCGACGCCACTGGCGCCTTTATCAATGGTGACATTGCGAATCGACTCTACCACTCCCATGCGCACTGTTTGCTCACCTTGCGCTTGCCGGGCGTTGTAGACATTGGCAGAATTTGGTGTGACGGCACAACCGGCGACAACGGCACTGACGGCGGCGATCAATATGATTTTTTTCATCAAGGGCTCCAGAAAGAATGCACCCATTCTCAGGGTGGTGTTGTGCAACAACCGGGCATGTTTTTACTGGACCTACGTTGATGCGCCGGATTATCGCAAATGACGAGGCATGGCCTACCGCCTCTTGACATAAACGCAACACATTTGTTCCCGCCGATCCGATCTGAGATCAATAGCGCACATGCAACCGCCGGTACAAAAGACTCAGCACAAACAAGGGACCAATCAGCAAAAACCGCAGGTCCTCGAAAAACGAGGGCTTCTTACCTTCGATCTTGTGACCGATAAACTGGCCGATCCAGGCGCCCACAAAGAGCACCAACGACAGCGGCAACACACTCGGTGCCGGCAAGTGCGACAACAGCAGCAGCATGGCCAGCGCCATGAGCAGCATACCCGCAGCAAATGCCGGGGACAAGGTGACGTAATAGGTGAGCGTGACCGCTACCAGCAGCACGGTCAATGCCGGCGATGCGGCCCAGATCATCCCCAGCAGCGCCAGCATGATGGCTGGCACGCATAGACAATGAATACGTTCATTGACCGGATTACAATGACTCTCGGCATAGCGCGTCAACAGCATGTCAATGCGCCGATGGATGATGGAAGGCATGTTATTCCTCATGGAAAATGGCAGCGCGCCTGAATCGTCAGCGCCCGCCCGACACATCGATGAAGGTTCCGGTGGCATAGGATGCCTCTACCGACAACAGCCACAGGACGGCATTGGCGACTTCCTGTGCAGTACCGCCGCGTTTCATCGGCACGGCATCCTTGAGCCGATCGACACGCCCGGCTTCGCCACCGCTGGCGTGGATCTCGGTGTAGATCAATCCCGGCCGCACGGCATTGACACGTATCCCTTCAGCAGCCACTTCCTTGGCCAGGCCAATCGTAAAAGCGTCAATTGCGCCTTTCGACGCCGCGTAGTCGACATATTCGCCAGGCCCGCCCAACTTGGCCGCCATCGACGACAAATTGACAATCGCGCCGCCCTGCCCGCCATGGCGAGTCGACATGCGCCGCACCGCTTCACGCGCACACAGAAAGCTGCCGGTGATATTGGTCAACAGCACACGGTTGATGCGCTCGGCGCTCATTTCGTCGACACGCGTCTGATGCTCCAGAATGCCGGCATTGTTGACCAGCGCGGTGATAACACCCAGTTCCTGGTCGACGGTGGCGAACATGCGCAAAATATCTGCCTCGACCGCCACATCGGCACGTACCGCAATGGCACGGCCACCGGCCTGTTGAATGCTTTGCACCAGGGCATCGGCAGCCGCCTGGTTATTAACGTAATTGATGCACACGGCATAGCCCTGCGCCGCAGCAGTCTGCGCCACGGCCGCGCCGATGCCGCGACTACCGCCGGTGACCAGCATGACAGCTTGTTTCATGGCATTGTCCCTTTATTGTCGTTATGATTTTTTCAGGTCGGCCGAACGCCGCCCTACTGTAAATAGTGTAGCCTTATTTATGCGCCTGCGCGCTCCCCTCCACGACCGCTCTTAATTCAGACTCACTCCAGTTTTTATATGTCGCACAAACGCAGCTTTCCCCCTGTTACCAATGCTGATACCAGAACATTAATCCTGGGCAGCCTGCCCGGCGATGTGTCACTGGCGCAGAGTCAGTATTATGCGCATCCGCAAAATCGATTTTGGATGTTGGTCGCAGAAGTAATCAATGTCGATTTAGTGGCCCTTCCCTATCAAGCACGTCTGGACACACTTCTGAAAAACGGCATTGGTTTGTGGGATGTAGTTGCCGAAGCGACGAGAACCGGAAGTTTGGACAGCAATATCCGAGGGCATGTTCACAATGATTTAATTAGTCTGCTGAACACGCTACCAAAACTTCGAACGATTGCATTCAATGGAGGGACAGCCGAACGGCTTGGATTAAAAGCTTTGAAAGAAAAGGCCGATGATTACCAACTTATTAGGTTACCGTCCAGCAGCCCTGCTTACACAAGGCCCTATGCTGAAAAACTAATACAGTGGCATTCAATTAGAAGCGGACTGACCATTGCGGTCCCAGATCAAGACAAATCTTGATGTAATCGTTCGACAAACTCTTCCAACATATACCGCCAGCTCGCCGGTAATTCTTCAATTCGCAAGGCTAAATGAAGAGCATCTGCACTTGGCTTTTCACTATTCTTTGCGTTCTTTTTCAGAGATTCCGCAGATTTCTTTGCTGGTGGCGGCCCATAGTGCAACCAATGTTCATCGACCTTCAGCCAAGTCGCTAAAGCAGAAATCTTAGGAACGGGAGGAATCGTTCTACCGGCAAGCCAGTTATGCACGGTTTGAGGTGAAACCGAATTGCCCTCGTAACGAAGATTAAATCGCAATGCCAATTCAGTAGCACGGAAGTCAGCGAGGAGAGAACGAGGGAAACGGCGCTCCACAACTTGCACGCATTGCTATCTATTACCTGATGAGCAAGTTTACTTGTTTCAAAAGAGGCGAGAGCGAAGAAAGAGATTGTCTTGCTTCTTCTCGCTTCAATTGTTCAGCCAAGCCTGATGAAATCCGGGTCATCAAACAATTTCTTCAATATCTGCTGAAATATTGCACCAAAATTCGCCACACCGTCACGCGCGGCAATCACGCCGATGAAGTGGGAATCCCACTTGGTACGGACCTCCAATACCTTGTCGTAGACAACAACACCAGCCTCTCTAACAACGAAATGCACTGACACATGCGCTTGCCCATCCATCAGCATAAGCTTCACGACAGTGACGTCGATAGCGTTCCCGCTGCCACCGACATAATGGCCGGAAGACACTAATTCCTGTTGCAAGGCACCGGCCAGAAAGGCTGACCACGATCCTCCCGGTGGCGTTGTCGTGAGTGCTCTGACACCAGCGCTTCCAGCCTCTATATCATCGCCATGTGAGACCTGAAACTTCACTCCTGGTGTCAAGCGGGATAAAGAGATTTGATTCGCAATGCCTACCTGATATTCAGGCAGCGGCTGTGAAACACAGCCGCCCAGAGCCAACAAGGCGGACAGCAGTATGATGGACAGCAAATACTGCATTCGATGACCCACCGCGTATTTGCTTCCGGTCATTTTGACAGATCCGACGTCTCGTCAAGTTCGGCCAAACCTTTTCCGACCATTTGTCTGACGACTTTATCAACCGCTTCAGTCAGCGACATTGCCACTAATCCTTGTGGTCCAGAGGCGTTCCCAATGGTCGAGACAATCGTGTGTTTGACTTCTTTTGTCACAACATCATGACCGGGCTCCACGTAGCTGATAGTGCATACATAACCGTCAGACACTGTGCTACCCGCCAATCCAAACGTCAGCCCGGTGGCGAAGCCCTTGGCACCGGCGTTTTCAGTTAATGGAACATTATTGATCATGACTGAAAGCGTGCGTCCGGATGCAACCGGTTCATAGGAGACCTTGCTAAAGAGACCTGACTGCGCAACCTCTTCATATACTTTCGGACGTAGCGTAGCAGTTGCGCGAGCGTTAGCAACGCTCTTTGACTGGAATTCGAACAACAGTTGAACGGGTTGTGGATCTGCTGGCTTTTTCAAATCGGCGTAGTGTGGATCGCCAAGCGAATTGTCGACATAAGCATGTAAGCTGATACACCCGGAAAGAGCTGCGGCGAAGGAACAAACCATTAACAACGTCAATGCACGTTTAAACATCAGAACCTCTTATTTTAATTTTTAACATACCGGCAAAGCTACTCCGGCCACCGCCCACCTTTGACTATGGTCATCACTGCCAACCTCAACATCCGGCCTTGATACTCCATCAATCATTGGCCCCAACGACTCCTGCATCGAATCAATCGTGGCTCACGCCAACTTGTTCAATGTCCCGATTCCATTTATACACACCAGATTTCAATTCGACCTGCATAGCTGCGTCAAGCAGATACGTGTCTACCCGCATCAACAGCTGGAAACCAGATATCAACGCTACAAACAGCGACGTGAATTAATGACTTGGTATGCAGTGACATGCCAGCTAGAACGCGACGTTCAGCCGCTTTGAGATGTCTCTGAAGTAGGCCTGGATTCCCCTTATTCTTATTCTTTAGGTAGTTAGTAATCAGCTCGTGTTTATTCTTTTTAACGATTAATTTTCGTTAAGAATCTTATGGCTTTTCACGCAGCCTGTAAATAATCGTTCGATCTCTTTTTCTATTTTCCAACAATTTTTTATTAAATTTAATTGAAGGAAAAAGCGAATGAATGCAAAGACAAAAAACATACTGCGCATTATTTTTACAAATCAAATGTTTTGTCGTAATGCGTAAATAAAGAAACAAGACAGTTTTTAGTTGACCAAGGAACGCGCCTATGCATTCTGACGCCTTAAAGAACCGTGCAGATCAGTATCGAATTGTGCTTTTGCCCTCCAGCAGTCCGGCGCATACGATGGCGTATGTAAAAAAGCTGGCGGCTTGGGTCGTGCTGAAATGTTGAAAGAAAGTATGCGGCGTCCCGACCATATATATACCCATTGAACCTCACCCAACGCTCCATCTACATCGCCTGCACAAGCCACAGTCGACGCCATCATTTCAGATGAGCAACATGTCTTGATGGGTGTCAAATTAACCAAAACATCAACAAATTCTGGAAATTGCTTGGCGATTCGATTGAGGTGAAATTGGCTGGATTGGAATATCAAAAACGATTGTCGGTTTTGTTAGACCATCACATTGGATTGTGGGATGTCATTGCCAATGCACGCAGGATTGGTAGCCTCGATAGCGCTATTCGGGACCATATGCAAAATGACCTCCATGTGCTGATCGATACATTACCTGAACTGGATACGATTGCTTTCAATAGAGGAACTGCTGCCAAGATTGGCTTGAAGACATTGGGAACACTGGCTGAGGAATTTCGGATTTTGCTGTTGCCATCAAGCAGTCCGGCGCATGCGTCACTTGCTTATGTTCAGAAACTAGAAATTTGGCAGCAATTGGCCACATCAGGCATATCACTCAACACCAAGGTTCAGGCGAGGTTGTGACTCCTCTGTTGAGTCACAACCTCGGCCAGAAGCGGACAG
>Ga0066798_10000458_pt1 | contig 20852 bp, 15 predicted proteins | sample PersoiDNA2013203_FD_70961 | JGI IMG/M metagenome (GOLD analysis project Ga0066798, IMG submission 70961) | Permafrost soil microbial communities from the Arctic, to analyse light accelerated degradation of dissolved organic matter (DOM) -... | ecosystem: Environmental > Terrestrial > Soil >... | reverse complement strand
ACAAGAAAACAAGAAAACAAGAAAACAAGAAAACAAGAAAACAAGAAAACAAGAAAACAAGAAAACAAGAAAACAAGAAAATCACACCGCCCTTTTCTTAGTTGAGCGGCATTACGCTTGCAACGCCGCTGTTGTCGCCATGAACGACAAGATAAGGCGTTCCGCTTGGACAGTCCATGCTGCTCAGTCTCTGATTTCTTTGCAATCGTCCGAGCAGTGTGACGAGCCTCAGTCCAACTAATCTAATCGCAGTGACTTATCCGCTCATGTATATGTTGATGTGTAAATGACAATTTAACAGGGCGGCCTCGCCAAAATACAATCCCGTCACAGACGTTGATTTTGCCGTTGCAGTAATTTGCGCAAATTTTAGAGGCAAATTTGACTCGTTTCCTGTAGAGGTCGTACAACTGCGCGGAATCACCCTCTGACGCCAAATAAACCCCGTATTATCAACCGTATAGCCGAATTCGATACGACCGGGTCGACTCGCTTTATCGTTGTGTTTCGTCCACGAAGAACCTAGAAATTAATCGATGTGCGTTTGCACAAATTTTGTGGCGACCCCTATAATGTGGGCTTACGCAGCGATATCTATTTGGATATGGATAATATTTATATTGTTATTCCAACTTTATCTATGCGCGATTAGATTCATTGATCGCGTGGTTTGATATTGGCCAAACTTTTCTCTTGGATTTGCATTTCTTGGTGCCAGCAACCATTCGGGGCCAGCTTAGATTTACCAAGGAAAGATTGCTTGCACTTAGTTTTTTCACTTAACTCGACTATTTGCACGTCTTATGTCACAAGAAAAATTCAGCCCGTCGCGCCGCGCGCTGCTGGTAGCCACTGCTGCTGCCGTGCCGCTGGTATCCATACCGATGGTCAAGTCGCGAGCCGAAGGGCTTGAAGGACTTGATCTGCAACAATACAAGCCAGTGTTCTTCACGGCCGCCGAATGGGTTTTCATTCTGGCCGCGTGTGACCGCTTGATTCCTGCTGAAGGCAAAGGTCCGGGCGCATTGGAAACCAATGTGCCGATCTTCATTGACCAGCAATTGCATATTGGTCTGGGCGACGATATCTATCTACAAGGTCCCTTCAAGACCGATGCGCCTGCCACCATGGGTTTTCAGATGTCGTATGCGCCGCAGAGCGTGTACCGCATCGGTATCAAGCTGGCCCAGCAACAATGTCAACAAACGCATGGCAAACCATTTGAACAATTGACGGCGGTAGACAAGGATGCTTTCCTGACCTCGTTGCAAAAGAATGTGGTCGACTTTGCCGCCATGGGTGAGCTTGGTTTGAAGGCGTCGCAATTTTTCGGGCAGTTTCTCAGTGATAGCAAGAATGGCTATCTGGCCGATCCGATGTACGGCGGCAACAAGGATATGAAGGCCTGGGTTGCCATTGGCTTCCCCGGCGCGCGTGCGGCATACACAGAGTGGATTGACCAGCACGATGTCAAGTATCCGCTCGGTCCTGTGAGCCTGAGCGGCAAGCGTGCCTGATATTTTCAAGCACCAGACCACCGATTCCTGCGCGACGCGCTTTCCAACCTGATCCGTTCTTATGCAAACTATTACTAATGACGAAGTCGATGTCGTCATCGTCGGGCTCGGCTGGGCCGGCTCCATCATGGCTATCGAACTGGCCAAAGAAGGTCTGAAAGTACGCGCTCTGGAGCGCGGCCCGGACCGTCCGCCCGAAGATTTTGCTTACCCCAAGCCAGCCGATCAATACGGTTATGCGACCCGCAACAAGGTGTTCGCCAAGCCACGCGATGCTGCCTTGACGGTGCGTTACAACACCCAGGAAACTGCATTGCCAACCCGTAAATGGGGCGCCTTTGCACCCGGCACTGGTGTTGGCGGTTCTGGTTTGCACTGGACTGGCGTGCTGATCCGCCCGACACCGACCGACCTGAAACTGAAGACCTACGCTGACCATGCCTACAAGCGCGGCAGTCTTGATCCCGATATGCGGATCAAGGATTTCCCGTTCACCTGGGATGAGATCGAACCGTACTACGACTTCTTCGACAAGGTCTGCGGCCTGTCGGGCAATACCGGCAACCTGCGCGGCAAGACCCAACCTGGCGGCGATCCGTTTGAAGGTCCGCGCAGCAATCCTTATCCATTGCCAGCGCTGCATGACACGCTCAACAGCTCGATGTTTGCCGAGACCGCCAAACGCATGGGTTACCATCCGTTCCCGAATCCATCTGCCAACGTGTCGCAACCCTGGACCAATCCGTATGGCTCGCAGATTGCGCCCTGTAATTATTGCGGTTTTTGCAGCAAGTATCCGTGCCTGAATTATTCGAAGGCGTCACCGCAGACCACTATCCTGGATGTGGTCAAGCAAATGCCCAATTTCGATTACCGCGTCAATGCCAACGTCATTCGTGTCGATCTGCATGCCGACAAGAAGACCGCGCGTGGCGTGACGTATATTGACGAGCAAAAGCGCGAAGTGTTCCAGCCGGCCAAGATCGTGATCTTGAGCAGCTTCCAGTTCGCCAATGTGCGTCTGATGTTGTTGTCCGGCATCGGCAAGCCTTACGATCCGATCACCGAAACCGGTACCATCGGCCGCAACTATGCGTTCCTCAGTAACGGTGGCGCGACCTTGTTCTTCAAGGACAAGAACTTCAATCCATTCGTCACCGCTGGTGCCACCGGCGAAATGTTCAATGACATTTCACCAGGCAACTTTGACGGCGCCTCACTGGGCTTCATTGGCGGCGCCAAGATTCACAGCTCGCAGTCGAGCGGCGCACCGATCGGTACCTCGCTGCCACCGGGAACACCTGGCTGGGGCAAGGGCTGGAAAGAGGGCATGGTCGACTGGTATGGCCGCTCGATGAAGATCAGCATCACCACGTCTTGCATGTCGTATCGCGGTCATTATCTGGACCTCGATCCGAACTACAAAGACCCGTGGGGTGTGCCGTTGTTGCGCATGACGTTCGACTGGCGTCAGAACGAACTCAAGCTGCAACGCTACCTGCGCGACATCGTCTTGAATATCTCCAAGGAACTCAAGCCGGATGCCATGTCGGAAAGTTTCCTGGCGCTCGATTCGCATTGGGATATCACCAAATACGTCTCTACCCATAACGTCGGCGGCGCCATCATGGGTGATTCACCCAAGGATTCCGCACTCAACCGCTACCTGCAATCGTGGGACGTGCACAACGTCTTCGTGCCGGGCGGTAATGCATTCCCGCAGAACTTCCAGGCTAATCCGACGGCCACCATCGGTGCCATCACCTTGTATGCGGCAGACGCAATCAAAAAATACTATTTGAAAAACCCAGGACCGCTGGTCAAGGTATGAGTACTTTCATGAAGAACAGTTTGAAGCAACTTCTGGCCGCTAGCACACTGGCTCTGGCCACCATCGCCATGGCCCAGGCCGCGACCGACCAGACGCTGGTGCAGCGTGGTCAATACCTGGCCCGTGCCGGCGACTGCATGGCTTGCCACAGTGCGGCCGGCAAGCCTGCCTTTAGTGGCGGCCTTGCGATTGACAGCGGTCATGGGATTATCTATTCGACCAATATCACGCCCGACAAGCAGCATGGCATTGGTAGCTATACCGAGCAGCAGTTTGCGACGGCGGTGCGCCATGGCGTGCGTGCTGACGGCACTAATCTGTATCCGGCGATGCCTTATCCGAGCTATGCCAAGGTCACGGATGACGATATGCATGCGCTGTACGCCTACTTCATGGACGGGGTCAAACCGAGTGCCGAACAACCGCCGGCGACCAGCATGCGCTTTCCGTTCAATATGCGCTGGGGCATGAAGGTATGGAATTTCTTCTTTGCTTCCGACAAGCCGTTTCAGGAGCAGGCCGGCTGGAGTGGTGAGATCAAGCGCGGTGCCTATCTGGTCGAAGGACTGGGTCACTGCGGTAGCTGCCACACGCCACGCGGTGTCGCCATGAACGAAAAGGCGCTCGACAGCAGCGACAGCAAATTCCTGTCCGGCGGCGAACTCAATGACTGGCCGGTGCCTTCCTTGCGCGGTTTGCCACGTTGGAATGAACAGGATATCGTCGATTATCTGCAAACCGGGCGCAACCGGAATACCTCGGTCGCTGGCGAAATGACGGCCGTGGTCGAGCACAGCACTTCGCATCTGCAGAGCGATGACTTGAAAGCCATTGCAATGTATCTGAAGATGCTGTCGCCAACACCGGGCGCAAGTGCCAGCGTCAAGCCGCAAGGCAGCGAAGCCACTGCCAAGAAGCTGACGGCAGCCAAGGACCTGACGTTGGGCGAGCGGCTCTATCTCGATAACTGCGCAGCCTGTCACTTCGTCACGGCCAAGGGCGCGACCCGCATCTTCCCTGAGCTCGATGGCTCGACCGTGATCAATGCCGACAATCCGACCGGCTTGCTGCATGTGATCCTGGCCGGTGCCCGCACACCATCGACCGCCAAAGCACCATCGATTCTGGTCATGCCGGGTTTTGCACACCGCCTCAGCGATAACGAAGTGGCAGAGTTGGCGACATTCGTGCGCCAGGGCTGGAGCAATCAAGCCGCAGCGGTATCGGAACATGATGTTGCGCGCGTGCGCGCCAAGCTGGAAAAATAAGTTGTAACGGGGTCGGCCATCTTATCCTGATGGCCGACTGCACGACTGCCGCCCGCGCTGCAAGGCCGTTGGCGGCTTTGGTTTTTTTGCCGCCAGGCATCATGCGGCCTTGCTTTGCTCCAGTATGGCCGCACTGACGATTTGCGCACACCGGGATGATTGTTTCGGTGTCATTGACGCGCGCCGTTTGCCAGCCGCTTCATACCAGATGCCCTTCGCAGTGACAGGGTTTCTTCAGCGCAATGAAGAGGAAAATTTCAATGCAAACCCTCAAATTATCAGTCTCGCTGCCGTTATAAATTTCTGTGCATATTGGCAACTGATATGGATGTCTAAATGACTTGAGGCATCTCGTCTTGCATGACAGATACCAATTAACCCGCAAGGCGATTGCGCTGCGGGAAGTCGTTGCACGGCGTCCCTTGTATTTTCGGGTGCTCGAATCCAAAGTCTCGCTCTTTAAAGAACCATGCATGTGATAAGTGCATGGGGCTGTAATTCATATAGATCACTTCAAAGTGGCTTGAGAGACATCAGTGTCTGCGTTGACGACGCCTGCTCCTCGCGGTTGCATGGGGATCGGTGGTCACGCGGATGCTTTTTAATCAAACTAACTTTTCGGGAATGAAAATGCAGGCATCGATAAAAAATATGAAAGTAGGGGCGCGCTTAGGTGCTGCCTTTGCGCTGGTCGTGTTACTTCTGGTGGTGGTCAGCGTGACGGCCGTTCTCAAGATCAACAACATCAATCGGGCGGTTGATCAAATCGTCAATGACCGCTATATCAAGGTGCGTTGGGCATTTGATGTACGCGATGGCGTCAATGACCAGATCAAATATCTGCGCGGCATCGTGATCGACGTTGCCAAGCCGGAATTGAACCAGCCGCGCTATCTCCAGCTTGAAGTCGCAGTAAAGAAAACCAAGGAGGCGATTGAAAAAATCGCAGCCCGTCAAACCACCGAGATCGGCAGGAAGAAAATTCAGACCTTGCTCGACGCCGGCAAGGCATTTGATGCCGCCAAGGAAGAACTTGTGGCGTTGACGAAAACGGGTAATGCCGAGGAGTCAGGCGACTATGTGTTGCGCAAAATCACCGCGAGACAAAATACCTTTCTCGACACTGCCAACAAGTTTGCTGCCTCGCAAGACGAGCAACTGCAAGCCGAAGGTGTGAGCGCACTGGCTGACGCCAGCATGGCGGTCAATGTGACACTGGTGTTCTCGGCATTGGCGGTGCTGGCTTCGGTGCTGCTGGGATATTTCCTGACGCGTTCTATCGTGCGCCCGCTCGGTGAGGCTGTGCGTGTGGCGCAGAGCGTGGCATCCGGTGATCTCAGTACGGAAATTGTCGTGGCGTCGAACGATGAAACGGGCCAGCTGATGTCGGCGCTCAAGCATATGAATGACAATCTGCTCAAGATCGTCAGTGAAGTGCGCACCGGCACCGACACCATCTCCACAGCATCGAGTGAAATCGCCTCCGGCAATCTGGATCTGTCGGCGCGCACCGAACAACAAGCTGGCTCGATCGAAGAGACCGCATCGGCGATGGAAGAAATGACATCGACCGTCAAGCAAAATGCCGACAACGCGCATCAAGCCAATCAACTGGCTGCATCGGCCTCTGCGGTCGCCGTACAGGGTGGTGCCGTGGTGACGGAAGTGGTTAATACCATGGATGCCATCAATACCTCGTCGAAAAAAATTGTCGACATCATCGGCGTGATCGATGGGATTGCCTTCCAGACCAATATCCTGGCATTGAATGCCGCGGTAGAAGCTGCCCGCGCTGGCGAACAAGGTCGTGGTTTTGCCGTGGTCGCGACTGAAGTACGCAGCCTGGCACAGCGTTCTGCATCGGCCGCCAAGGAAATCAAGATGTTGATCGACGACTCGGTGTCCAAGGTCGATGACGGCAGCAAGCTGGTGGCCAAAGCCGGTGCCACCATGGATGAGGTGGTGGCCAGTGTGAAGAGTGTGACCGATATCGTTGGTGAAATTTCTGCTGCCAGCCGCGAGCAAAGCAGCGGCATCGAAGAAATCAATCGGGCCATCACGCAAATGGATGAAGTCACTCAGCAGAACGCCGCCCTGGTGGAGCAAGCTGCTGCCGCTGCGCAATCGCTGCAGGAACAGGCCGGTCGCTTGTCGCAGGCTATCAGCATCTTCAAGTTGAGCGACAGTGCGGTATCGGTATCGGCATCGCCAGCGCCGGTCTACCAAAGCAAACCGGTCAGGAATATCACACCGAACGCCACGCGCCTGCCACGCAAGGAAATCAAGCGCTTGCCGGACCGCAAGCCAACGACCGCACCAACGCTGGCAGTCGCCAATCATGGCGAGAGCGATGGTTGGGAAAGCTTCTGAAGAAGGCTGCCAGAGCGTATCGTTTGGTGAATACGTTTTCAGGTAGTTCTGCATGATTCAAACCAGGGGACCGTGGTCCTCTGGTCCAAGCCTCCCTTCCTTGGCGACAAACACCGCGCCTGGATGCATCAGCAATCAGCTGACGTCCCATTTGGGATGCTTCTTATCCAATTCCACCAGTCCACTCCCATTTGCTGCAAAATGCAGCATTACGCTTGGCCGTATCCGCGCCCGGCTGTCGTTAAATCCGTATCGCAGACCATAGGGATAACTGCATGAAAATCATCAATCGCATCCATAAAGCCAACGCTGGACGAGATCCCGAGCGGCTGATGATGAAATATGCCGCGCTGCGTACGGATGCGTTTGTGTTCCTGCGTGGCACGTGTCATCTGTTTTACGATCGTCTGCCTAAAAGCGGCATTTTCAAGACCGCACCGGCGGTATGGTGTTGCGGCGATCTGCACCTGCAAAATTTCGGCAGCTACAAAGGCGATAACCGCCTGGCTTACTTTGATCTCAATGACTTCGATGAGTCGGCCCTGGCGCCCGCGACCTGGGAGTTGTCGCGCATGATCGTCAGCATTTTGGTGGCAGCGCCCTGGCTGGGGATATCGAATGCCCAGGCCGCATTGTTGGCGGAACATTTTTTGCAGAGCTATGTCACTGCGTTGGCCAGCGGTAAGGCCCGCTGGGTCGAACGCGAGACCAGTGTGGGCATGGTGGGTGATTTGCTGGCGCAGGTGCACGCGCGTTCGCGCGTGGATTTTCTCGACAAACGCACGCAAAAGAAGGGTAAGCAGCGGCGCTTTTGCATCGACGGCAAGAAGTTGCTTGAGGTCTCGGATCAACAGCGGCAGAAGGTGCATGGTTTTATGGAACGCTTTGCGCGCAGTCAGGCGCATCCGGCTTTCTACAATGTCCTCGATGTCGCTCGGCGGGTTGCGGGTACCGGTAGTCTGGGCGTTGAACGTTACGCCATTCTGGTGGAGGGAAAAGGGTCGCCGGACCAGAATTATCTGTTGGACCTGAAGCAAGCTTTACCGTCATCGATTGCCAGTCACATCGAACATCTGCAGCCGCATTGGCCTTCCCAGGCACAGCGCGTGGTTGCCTTGCAGCGGCGCATGCAGGCGGTCTCGATTGCGTTTTTACAGGGCGTCGATATTGGCAGCGGGTCTTATGTGTTACGCGCTTTACAGCCGTCCGATGACTGCGTCGCGCTGGCGGGTAAACAACCTCTGGATAACTTGGTCGGTGTAGTCAACACCATGGGGCAATGTCTGGCATGGGCGCAGTTGCGCAGTGGCGGGCGCGAGGGTTCGGCCATTGCTGATGAATTGATCGATTTTGCCGCGCGCCAGAAGTGGCGCAGCAAATTGCTGCCGCTGTGCGAGCAACTCGCCACGGACGTGCGTGAGGATTGGAAGACTTACTGTACCGCCTATGATGATGGCGAGTTCCGGCTATAGCGCAGCCCGCGACGATCAAGGAAGGGTAGCAGTCGCGGCCGCCTGTGCATAAGCCGCAGGCGGCCGCGACCGCGATCAAACGATACCGCTGCCGCTAGCCCCTGCCACCGGTGGTCGTTCTTCACTCTTGCAATTGCGGTAACCGCTGGCACGATAGCTGGCCACCGGGTCGGCGGCAGCACCGGCGCGCACGCGGGCCATGGCCAGAATGGCGCTGACATCGGTGCGAAACGCCTGCTTGAGTGTCTGCGCTGCCATCAATGCATCATTGCCTTGCTGATAGTGCGCCAGCGCTGGTGCATCCACCAGTGCCGCCTGCACATAGGCGCGTTGCACTTCGACCGCGCTGGTCATCAGGCTTTCGATCGGGTCGGTGACATTATGCGACTGGTCCAGCATATAGGCCGGATGGAAAGCGGCACCATCACGCTGGGCACTGTCGCGCAATTCATTGAAGATCAGGAATAGCTGGAACGGATTGATACTGCCCGAGTCCAGATCGTCGTCGCCGTATTTGCTGTCATTGAAATGGAAGCCGCCGAGCTTGCCGAACTGCGCCAAGCGCGCCACGATCATTTCGATATTGGTGTTCGGCGCATGATGGCCCAGATCGACCAGACATTTCGCTTGCGGCCCCAGTTCAGTCGCGCAGGCGAAGCTGGTGCCCCAGTCGGCAATCGTGGTGGCGTAAAAGGCCGGTTCAAACAGTTTGTGTTCGATGTAGATCAGCCAGTCCGACGGTAATGCCGCGTAGATGGCGCGCATGCTGTCCAGATAGCGCTCCAGCGAGCCGCGCAGATTATGTTGGCCGGGGAAGTTGGCGCCGTCGCCCAACCACACCGTCAAGCCTTTGGAACCCAGCGTATTGCCCAGTTCAATGCAGTCGATGTTGTGCGCCACTGCCTGCGCACGCACGGCCGCGCTGTGGGCGGTCAGACTGCCATATTTGTAGCTGTGCGGCTGCCCGGCGGCATCTTGAAAAGTGTTGGAATTGACACTGTCGAAATGCAGGCCATGACTGTTGGCAATCTCGCGCAAGGCGCGTGCATCGTTGGTGCGGTCCCACGGAAAGTGCAGCGAAATGCCCGGTGTAACGCCGGTCAATTGATGGATGGTGGCGCAGTCTTCGATTTTTTCAAACACATTGCGCGGCTCGCCCTTGCCGGGGAAACGGGCAAAACGGGTGCCGCCGGTACCGACGCCCCAACTGGGCAAGGCCACCGCGAACTGGGTTGCCAGCGCGGTCAATTGTTCGATGTCGCGGCCGCGCGCCTGCAGCACATGGGCCAGTGCATCGTATTCGGCTTGCAGCGCAGGCATGGCGAGCGCGTTGTGGCGGGCGACGAAATCTTGGGGAATCAGGTAGGGCATGCTTGTCTCCATATTTGGCGCGCAGCCTGAGGCTGCGCTTTATCTTTGTGTCGTGCTCGGTGCAGTGTAGCGCGCGACCGATCCAGCTGCATCAGCGCGTAAATGCCGCCGCGTTGCCAGCATCGACGTTGATGATGTTACCGGTGCTCTTGGCCGATTTGTCGCTGATCAGAAAATACACGGCTTCGGCAATGTCTTCCGGTAGCACACTGCGTTTGAGCAAGCTGCGCTGGCGATAGAATTCCTCAATATTGTCGGTTTCGATCTTGTTGGAAGCGGCACGCTCCTCTTTCCATTTGCCATCCCAGATGCGCGAACCACGAATGACGGCGTCGGGATTGACGACGTTGACGCGGATGCCATGCGGCGCACCTTCCAGTGCAATGCAGCGCGCCAGATGAATTTCCGCTGCCTTGGCGGTGCAATAGGCAGAAGCGCCGGCCGACGCCACCAAGCCATTCTTGCTGGCGACGTAGACCATGCTGCCGCCCAATCCTTGTGCCGTCATGCTGCGGAAGGCGCTGCGGCTGATCAGGAAGTAACCGGTGGCTAGCACCGACATATTGCGTTGCCACACTTCCAGGCTGGTATCTTCCAGCGGCGACGCCGATGCGATGCCGGCGTTGGACACCAGCAGATCGATACCGCCAAAGCGCAGCGTGACGCTGTTGAGTACCGCCTCGACGTCGTCCTCAAGGGTGATGTCGGCACGCACCGAGGCCAGTGCATCGGGGCCGCCGGTGGACAGCAGGCCTTGATGCGCCAGATCGAGTGCGTGCTGATCAATATCGGTCAAGACCACGCAAGCGCCTTCGGCCAGCAGTTGGCGCGCCACCGCCTGACCGATGCCGCCAGCACCGCCGGTGACCAACGCCACCCGCCCGGCCAGGCTTTTCGGCTTGGGCATGCGTTGCAGTTTGGCTTCTTCCAGCAACCAATATTCAATGTCGAAGGCTTCCTGTTCGGGCAGACCGACGTAGGTGTCGACACTGTTGGCGCCGCGCATGACATTGATGGCGTTGACATAAAACTCACCGGCAATGCGGGCGGTGGCCTTGTCTTTGGCAAACGACAGCATGCCGACACCGGGAATCAGATAGATCACTGGATTGGCATCGCGCATGGCTGGGCTGTTGTTGCGCCGGCAGCGTTGGTAATACGCGCTGTAATCCTGACGATACGCCTCCAGCGCTTGGTCAAGGTTGGCGACCAGGCGCTCGAAGTCGGGGGCCTGCGGTGAAAAATCGAGCACCAGCGGCCGGATCTTGGTGCGCAGAAAATGGTCCGGGCAGGACGTGCCGAGTGCCGCCAATGCTGGCAGATCGTGGCTACAGACAAATTCCAGCACGCCAGCACTATCGTCGAAATGCCCCAGCTTGAATTCGGAACGGCTGATCTTGCCGCGCAAGAGCGGCATCAGACGTGCTGCCAGCGCTGATCGTTGCACAGCTGGCAAGGCAGCGTGCAATTGGCCGCCAAACGCTGGGGCTTTGCTGTTGGCCGCCAGCCAGTCATCGGCGCGGCGGATGATGTCGAGTGTGTTTTCGTAGCAGGATTTGGCACTGTCGCCCCAGGTAAATAAACCGTGGCCTTCCAGCACAATGCCTTTGAGTGCCGGTTGTTCGCGTGCTACCTGTTCCAGTTTCAGACCCAGGTCGTAGCCGGGGCGTTGCCACGGCAGCCAGCCCAACTCGCCTTGAAACACGCTGGCGGTCAATTGCTTGCTGTTCTGGCAAGCCGCAATGGCGATGACCGCATCGGGATGCATGTGATCGACGTGGGCACGCGGAATATAGGCATGCAAGGGCGTATCGATACTGGCCGCGCGTGGATTCAGATTGAAGGTGCAATGCGGCAGATAGCCGACCATCTCATCTTCCTGCTGCAAGCCGCGATAGCGCTGACGCAGTGCGCGCAGCTTATCCATATATAAAGTTGAAAAGCCATCAAGCCGGATGCTGCCCAGATCGCCGCCGGACCCCTTGACCCATAGCACCTCGACCTGCTCGCCCGAGAGTGGATCTGTCATCATGATTTTGGCCGAGGTATTGCCGCCGCCGAAATTGGTGATGGCTTTGTCGGCACCCAGCAGATTGGATCGGTACAGCAACAAGTGCGCCTCATCGAGCGTGGCAGCGTGGGCATCGTCCCAGGCAGAAAGGATGCGCACCGGGCGCTGCTCGGCAGCGACGTGGTCGGGGAAGGTGGCGGTGGTCATGGCGTCTCCTGTATCGTTTTTTGTGATGGCGTGATGGGTTGCCGGCGTGGCCTGGTCAACTTGGCTTCCAGTAGAAAGCAGCGACCGATCAGTGTCAATCGATCACCAATCAACTTGATGATTGTTTCTGAAATAATCATCAAGTTGATTGATTGATCGTTGACTTGTTTTTCGGCAGTGCTTAGTCTTGCGGCATAACGAAGCGCCTTGAAAAGCAGCGGCAATGACCGCTGCACCGGGCGCAAAAAATCATGGAGACAAGCATGATCAATCACAAGCGACGCAAAGGCTTGCTCAGCTTGCTGGCCGAGCATTCCAACGCCAGCGTCGAGCAGCTCTGCCAGTGGCTCAACGCTTCGGCGGCCACGGTGCGGCGCGATATCGCCTGGCTGGCGGAGCGCAACCTACTCAATAGAATTCGAGGTGGTGCCGAACGTCTGGCACCGAAGAAGAACGCCTTTGCCTTGTCCGGCGAAAGCTTTCAGGCCAGCATCGAACGCTTTCCGGCGCAGAAGCGGGCGATTGCGCGCTATGCGGCCAGCCTGTGCGAGGACGGTGAAACCATCATCATCAATGGCGGCAGCACCACTTTCATGATGGCTGAATTTTTGGCGCACAAGCAGCTCAAGATATTGACCAATTCATTTCTGATGGCTGAGCGTTTGCTGACCACCAGCGAGAACCAGATCATCGTGCCCGGTGGTCAGGTGTATCGCGAACAAAATGTGATCCTCAGTCCATTCGACAACGACATTACCCAGCATCACTATGCGGCGAAGATGTTCATGGGCGTCTATGGCTTGTCGATGCTGGGTTTGATGGAGGCCGATCCGTTGCTGATCCAGGCTGAAAAACGCTTGTTGAGCCAGGCCGAACAATTGATCGTGTTGATCGACAGCTCCAAATTCACGCGCAAGGCGGGATTGATTCTGTGCGGCCTGAACCGGGTCAATTGCCTGATTACCGATACGGCCGTCGACGACGCCATGGTGCAGATGGTCGAGCAGGCCGGTGCACGTGTGGTGACGGTGGCGCCGGAAGCCGAAGCCGTGTTGCAAGACTGAAGTCGACGCCGTTATTACCTACCACCGCAACACATAAAAAGTAGCAAGGGCTGACCGGGCATGTCGTCCGGGGCCACATAACAACAGGAGACATCGCATGAACAGCAAAAGAACAGGCATCGCCAAGTTGCGTACTGGCGTGCTGACAATGACATTGGCGCTGGCCGCGTTCGGCATGGTTGCACCGGCATTCGCTGCCGATAAAGTTCGCATCGCCATGGTGGTCAAGAGTCTGGGCAATGGCTTCTTCGATGCCGCCCATGAAGGCGCCAAGGAAGCTGCCAAGGAGCTAGGTGACGTCGAAGTCATTTATACCGGTCCCACTACGCCAACCGCCGAGGGACAAATTGAAATCATCAATTCGCTGATCAGCCAAAAGGTCAATGCCATTGTGATTTCGGCCAACGACGCCAATGCGCTGGTACCGATTACCAAGAAGGCCATGCAACGCGGCATCAAGGTGATTTCCTTTGATAGCGGTATTGCCAAGGGCGGCCGTCTGATGCAACTCAATCCATCCAACGCTGAGCTGATTGGCGTGAAGCAAATCCAGATGGCATCGGATGCCATTGGCGGTGCCGGAGAAGTCGCGATTTTGTCGGCCACGGCACAAGCGACCAATCAAAATATCTGGATCGGCGAAATGAAGAAGGCATTGGCCAAGCCGGAGTTCTCCAAGATCAAGCTGATCGCCACCGTCTATGGCGATGACCAGTCTGACAAGAGCTATCGCGAAGCCATCGGCCTGCTGCGCAGCAATCCTAATCTGAAGGCCATCATTGCACCGACCACGGTCGGCATCAACGCCGCCGCCAAGGCCGTGGTGGATGAAAAACTGGTCGGCAAGGTCTATGTGACCGGGCTGGGTTTACCGTCGGAAATGGCGGGTCACGTCAAGAGCGGTGCGGTCAAGAGTTTTGCGATCTGGAATCCGATTGATCTTGGCTATGCCGCGACCTACGCTGCCTACCAATTCGTCAAGGGCAAGGCCAAGGGCACGGCTGGCGAAAGCATTGCCGTGGGCCGGATGGGTTCGATCAAGCTCGATGGCGATACCGAGGCAGCACTGGCGCCGCCGTTCACCTATGACGCCAGCAACGTCGATAAATTTGCCAAGATCTTCTGAAAATTGTCGTGCACCTGCTGAGTGTTTGCCGGTCGCTTGGCTAGCGCGCCGGCAGGCTTCTCAGCCTACATTTTTCACTGCTATCTGGAACTGAATCCGCCATGTCTTCTACCGTATTTCCTGCCGCCGGCAGCTTCTTTGCGCCACCATCCGCATCCCCCCCGGCTGCGGCTGCAACAACCGCTGCTGCCATGACCAGCAGCGCCCGCGAGGTGTTGCCGGTGCTGGAGCTGGCGGGCATTGGCAAACGTTTTCAAGGCGTTGTTGCACTCAACGATGTCGGCTTTGCCGTGCGTCCTGGCGAAGTCATGGCTTTGTTGGGCGAGAACGGTGCAGGAAAGTCGACCTTGGTAAAAATCCTCACCGGGATCTATCAGCCCGATGACGGCATCATCACGCTAGCGGGAAAACCGGTCAGCTTTGCCACGCCACAGGCGGCGATGCAGGCCGGTGTCACCGCCGTACATCAGGAAACCGTGATGTTCGACGAACTGACTGTGGCTGAAAATATCTGCATGGGCCGCCAACCCCTGTGCGGCTTTCCACCACGGATCGACTGGCGGCGCATGGAAGCCGAGGCCGAACAATTGTTTGCGCGGCTGGAAGTGAGCTTGCCGGTGCGCGCACGCGTGAAGGACTTGAGCGTGGCGCAGCGGCATTTTGTCGAGATTGCGCGGGCGCTGTCACAGCAGGCGCAAGTGGTGATCATGGACGAACCGACGGCGGCGTTGTCGCAGCGCGAAATCCGCGAACTGTATCGCATCATTGGCCAGTTGCGCGCAGCAGGAACTGCGGTGATCTTCATCTCCCACAAGTTCGACGAAATCTTTGCCGTGGCCGATCGCTACACGGTGCTGCGCGATGGCCGCTTCATCGCCGCCGGGGCATTGGCGGACATCAGCGAACCGGAACTGGTGGCGCTGATGGTCGGGCGCGATGTCGGCCAGGTGTTTCCGCAACATGAGCAAGTGCCGGGCGAGGTGGTATTGCAGGTGGAAAATTTCTGCCATCCCAGTGAATTCCATGAGGTCAGTTTTTCCCTGCGGCGCGGCGAGATCATCGGCTTCTACGGGCTGGTGGGGGCCGGTCGTTCGGAGCTGATGCAAGCCTTGTTCGGCCTGACCCCGGCAGCGCACGGCATCGTTCGCCTGGACGGCAAACGCATCCGCGTGTCGTCGCCAGCCGAAGCCATCGCCCACGGCATTGCCTATGTGCCGGAAGACCGGCAACATCAGGGCGTGCTGTTGTCGTTGCCGATCTTTCAGAACATTACCTTGCCGATTCTGTCGACCATCGGCCTGATGCTGTGTGGTCGTCGCCGCCGGCGTCAGGAACTGGCGATTGCGCGGCGCTTCAGTGAACAGCTGGAATTGAAAGCGAGCCACTTCCGTCAACAAGTGGCACAACTGTCCGGTGGCAATCAGCAAAAAGTGGTGCTGGCCAAATGGTTGGCCACCAATCCACGCGTGATCATTCTCGACGAGCCGACCAAGGGTATCGATATCGGTTCCAAGGCCGCCGTGCATCGCTTCATCAGCGAACTGGTGGCGCAGGGACTGGCCGTGATCCTGGTGTCCTCCGAGTTACCCGAAGTGCTGGGCATGGCCGACCGTGTGGTGGTGATGCACCAGGGCACCGTGCAGTGCGTCTTCAACCGCGACCAGGCCACGCCGGAACTGCTGGTCGCAGCGGCTTCCGGTAGCTTGCCGCCATCCACCATGAACGGAGCTGTCCCATGTCACTAGCAACACCCACGCTGCGTTCGCCGGTTCTTGCGCTGCTCGCCAATGTGCTCTCGCGTCCGCGTGAGCCCTTGCTGGCGGCCTTGATTGTGATGCTGATCCTGCTGGTTGGCGTGCGCGCACCCGCCTTCCTCACGCTGCGCAGTATGGACAATCTGCTCACCGACAGTGCCTTGCTGATCATGCTGGCCTTGACCCAGATGTTGGTGATCGTCACACGCGGCATCGATTTGTCGGTGGCCTCCAATCTGGCGCTGTCGGGCATGATGGCGGCCTTGCTGGCGATGCATTTTCCGCAGTTGCCGTTGAGTGTGATTGTGGCCGCTGCGCTTGGCATCGGGCTGGTGTTGGGGCTGCTTAACGGCTGGCTGATCGGCTATTTGTCCTTGCCGCCGATTGTGGTCACGCTCGGCAGCATGAGCGTCTATCGCGGATTGGTGTTCGTGCTTTCGGGCGGTGCCTGGGTATCGTCGCGCAATATGTCGGCCGAGTTTGTCGCCTTTCCGCTCACGCGCCTGGCTGGCCTGACGCATGTAGTTTGGCTGGCGGCGCTGGCGGTGGTGGCGTTCTGGTGTCTGGCGCGGTATACCCGTTTTGGCCGCGATTTGTATGCCATCGGCAATGATCCGGTCGCGGCCGGTTATGTCGGCATTGCTACACCGCGCCGTTTGTTGTGGACCTATGCATTGTCGGGAGCGATGGCCGGCTTGTGTGGCTATCTGTGGGTGGCGCGCTATGCGGTGGCTTATACCGAAATCGCCTATGGCTTTGAGCTGACCGTGATTGCTGCCTGTGTCATCGGTGGTGTCAGCATTGCCGGCGGCGTTGGCAATATCAGTGGCGCGGTGCTGGGCGCCTTGTTTCTGGCGGTCATCAACAATGCCTTGCCGATGGTACAGATTTCTCCGTTTTGGCAAAGCGCCTTGACTGGGATCGTGATCCTGAGCGCGGTCATCATCAACGCCCGTGGCGAAAAGAAACGTGCCAAGCAGATCTTGCCGCTGCATTTTCAACCTCGAGCGGCGGCGGTCGCAGGGAGCACTTCATGAACACGATTTCCGGCAGCGCACCACGCACTACTTCCCGTTATGTCATCGGCGAGCGCGGCAGCATGCGGCTAGGCGATATTCTGCGCCAGTGGGAAACCCTGCTGGGCTTGTTGTTGCTGGCCGTGTTCAGTATCAATTGCCTGCTGTTGCCGCAGTTCTTCGATTTCTACAACCTGGCCGATAGCACCTTCAATTTCAGCGAAAAGGCCTTGATGGCGCTGCCGATGGCGTTGTTGATCATTTGCCGCGAGATCGATATTTCGGTCTCGGCCATCCTGGCGCTGTCATCGGTTGCGATGGGGCTGGCCAACCATTATGGTGTTCCGGCCATCGGCCTGTTCGCAGTCGGTATCGGCACCGGCATTGCGTGCGGCTTGCTCAATGGCTTGCTGGTGACGCGTTTTGCGCTGCCATCGATTGTGGTCACGATCGGCTCGATGTCGCTGTTTCGCGGATTGGCCAGCGTGATTCTGGGTGATCAGGCCTTCAACCATTATCCCGAGCTGTTGAGTGACTGGGGGCAAGGCTATTTCTTCGACGTGCTGCCGCGGCCGTTTGTGATTCTGTTGGTGATGGCAGCCTTGTTCGCCTTGCTGTTACACGGCACCAGTTGGGGGCGGCGTATCTATGCGATCGGCAACAATCCGGTGGCGGCGCGGTTTTCGGGGATTGCGGTTGACCGTTACCGCTTGATGCTGTTCGTGCTGACCGGTGCCATGGCTGGACTGGCAGCTTGCCTGCTGACCGGCCGCATTGGCAGCACGCGTCCCAACATCGCGCTGGGCTGGGAGCTGGAAGTCATTACCATGGTGATTCTGGGTGGCGTTAGCATCGCCGGCGGCGCGGGCAGCATCGGTGGTGTCATGCTGGCGGTACTCACGCTGGGGATGGTGACCTATGGATTGGCGCTGGCCAATGTGCCCGGCATCATCATGACGATTGTGGTGGGCGTCTTGTTGCTGGCAACGATTGCCGTGCCACGTCTGTTGCGCGGCAAGAGCAGCCGATGAGCTTGCAGCAGATTGCCTTCACGATGCAGTTGAAGCCGGGTTGTGCCGAGCAATACCAGCGTCGTCACGATGCGCTGTGGCCGGAATTGAGGGCGTTGCTGCATGCCGCCGGTATCCGTGACTACAGCATCTTTCTGGCGCCAGATAGCGGTACGCTGTTTGCCGTGCTGCGCCGGACCGAATCGCACACAATGGCCGCCTTGCCGGCGCAAGCACTGATGCAGCGCTGGTGGGAACACATGGCCGATCTGATGGAAACCGGCCCGGGATCAGCACCGCTATGCCGCGATCTGGTGCCGATGTTCCACCTTGATTGAAATCAAACATGACTGAAGCCCTGGCCCTATTCGATATTGGCAAAACCAATATCAAGCTCAGCCTGGTTGATCCGCAGGGGCGCGAGCTGGCGGTGCGGCGTCGGGCCAACCAAGTGGTGCTGGATGGCTGGTATCCGCATTATGATGTCGCCGCGATAGAGACCTGGCTGCTCGACAATCTGCGTGACCTGGCGGCACTGGCAAACATACGCGCTATCGTGCCGATCACACATGGCGCCACGGCGGTACTGGTCGACGATGCCGGACCGGTGCTGCCGGTGACGGACTACGAACAGGATTTCGCGCTTGCCGATGCTGCTGCCTATGATCGATTAAGGCCGCAGTTTATCGACAGTTATTCTCCCGCGCTGGATCACGGTCTCAATCTGGGACGCCAGATTTACTGGCTGCAACAGCGCTATCCGCAACAATTTTCCCGCGCACGCCATTTGCTGATGTATCCGCAATACTGGGCCTGGCGTTTGTGCGGCGTGGTGGCGACGGAAGTCACCTCACTTGGCTGCCATACCGATCTATGGGATGTGGCGCGTGGCGACTATTCCTCGTTGGTCGCGCAATGCGGTTGGCAAGCCTTGATGCCGCCGCTGCGTCCCGCCTGGACAGTGTTGGGGCAATTGCGCCCGGGATTGGCGCAGCAGACCGGTTTGTCGCCGCAATGCGAGATTCTGTGCGGCGTGCATGACAGCAATGCGTCATTGTTGCGCTATCTGGCTGCGGCATCGTCAGCGCGGGTGGTGTTGTCCACCGGTACCTGGGTGATCGCCGCCGCGCTCGATGGTCAATTGCAGCATCTGCAGGAGCATCGCGACATGCTGGCCAATGTGTCGGTGCAAGGGCGGCCAGTGCCCTGCATGCGTTTCATGGGGGGGCGCGAATTCGCCGAACTGGCCGGCGCGCAGGCGCAGCCATGCAGTGTCGACGATTTGCAGGCGCTGGTTGACGAAGGCATCATGGCCTTGCCCTGTTTTGCCGATTGCGGTGGACCGTTTGCCGGGCGGCGCGGCAGCGTGCGCGGCGGTATGCCGACCTCGCCGCAGCGGCGCTATGCCTTGGCTACCCTGTATTGCGTGTTGATGACCGATTATTGTCTGCAGCGGCTGGCAGCACCGGGTGGGGTGGTGGTGGAGGGCAGCTTTACGGCCAATCCGCATTTTGCGGCCTTGCTGGCGGCGCTCTCGCCCACGCGTGCGGTGTTTTGTTCGCAAGACGGCAGCGGCACCACGATGGGCGGCTGGATACTGGGGCATTGGCAGCAGGCGGCAAGCTTGGCGCCACCAGCACCATTGGCAGTGGCGCCTTTGTCATTGACCAACTGGGAGCATTATCGTCAGACCTGGCATGCGCAATTGGATTGCTAGGCCGATAAAACGAGAATGTCTGTCCCCTAAATAGGCGACATCTTTTGGTGTGGGAATATCTATAATAGGAAGCTGTCCCCATCGTAGCGGCAAAAATGGCACCAGAACCAGGCGCAATGCTGGCAGTGTCCACCTATAGACAGCGCGATCAACGCCGAGAATATTCATGCCGCAAAGTCAAGCACTGTCCCCCATTCATATCGCCATTGTCGAAGACGATGTCAATTTCCGCGATGCCATGGTGGCGTCGCTGGCCACGGTCAGCGACATCAAGCTGGTTGGCGAAGCCAGTACCAGAGTTGATGGCATGCGCCTGCTGGAAGGTCAGCCGGTCGATGTGTTGTTGGTGGACCTGGGGCTGCCGGATGGTTCCGGCATCGATATCATCCGCAGCGCTACCGAGAAATGGCCGAGTTGCAACATCATGGTGTGCACCACCTTTGGCGACGAGAATCATGTCATCCGTTCGCTGGAAGCCGGTGCCGCAGGTTATCTGCTCAAGGATAGCGAGCCGCACTCGATGCTTGATGAAATTCGCAGCATCAATGCCGGTGGCAGTCCAATCAGTCCATTGATCGCGCGTCGCATCCTGATGCAATTTCATCCGGAACGCGGTGCAGCGGTAGCGGTCAGCCTGGCACCAGCGCTTGATCATGCGGAACTCAGTTTGTCGGCACGCGAAATGCAAACGCTGGAACTCATCACCAAAGGTTTTACCGCCGAAGAGATCGCCAGCCTGATGCTGGTGTCACAGCATACAGTGCGCACCTTCGTGCGGCGCATCTACAGCAAGCTGAAGGTCAACTCCAAGGTCGAAGCGATTTTTGAAGCAAGAAGTCGCGGTTTGTTGCCGAAATAACGGCATTTTTGGCGGCCGTTTGTGCGCAAAAAAATAGGCCGCAGCAAGTGCTAATGCCGGTTAGTTAAGAAAATACCTGGCGTGGTTTTCTTGGTTGCTGATGCTGGGTTTTCTTCGGACGACCTTGCCGGGTACCTCAGTGCGTAATTGAATCTTTGTTTTCTTCGGACAAGCTAGCCGGGGGCGGCCCGGCAGCCGCTCACTTTCTTTGGTCTCGCCCAAAGATAAGTAAGCAAAGAAAGGCGACCGCTACTACGTC
>Ga0066798_10000454_pt1 | contig 20998 bp, 18 predicted proteins | sample PersoiDNA2013203_FD_70961 | JGI IMG/M metagenome (GOLD analysis project Ga0066798, IMG submission 70961) | Permafrost soil microbial communities from the Arctic, to analyse light accelerated degradation of dissolved organic matter (DOM) -... | ecosystem: Environmental > Terrestrial > Soil >... | reverse complement strand
CACTCAATTGCGCCAGGCATATTGAAATAATTTCAAAGGATTTGATGATGAACAGAGCAGTAAGTATTGAAGAAAAAATGACCATGTTTGATCCAAAATTGATCAAACCCGCGATTGTGGATTCGTTTAAAAAGCTGAGCCCGCAAACGCAGTGGCGCAACCCAGTAATGTTTGTCGTTTATCTCGGCAGCATATTGACCACTGTACTATTTCTACAGGCATTGACTGGCAAAGGAGAAGCGCCAGCAGGGTTTATCCTGCTCGTGAGTATCTGGTTGTGGTTTACAGTGCTGTTTGCCAATTTTGCCGAGGCGCTGGCGGAAGGCCGTAGCAAAGCGCAGGCAGCATCGTTGCGTCAATCTAAGAAGAATGTGGTTGCAAAAAAACTTGCGGTTGCCAAGCGTGGTTCAGCCGTCAGCCTGACGGATAGTTTAAGTCTGCGCAAAGGCGACATCATTATGGTCGAGGCAGGCGATACCATCCCTGCCGATGGCGAAGTGATAGACGGTATTGCTTCGGTTAATGAATCCGCAATCACGGGCGAATCAGCACCCGTAATTCGCGAATCAGGTGGAGATTTCAGCGCGGTAACAGGTGGTACCCAAGTCTTATCGGACTGGATAGTGGTACGTGTCACCGTGAACCCAGGCGAGGCCTTTCTGGATCGCATGATTGCCATGGTGGAAGGCGCAAAACGCCAAAAAACACCCAACGAGATCGCACTGACTATCCTTTTAGTGGCCTTGACCATCGTATTTTTATTGGCCACTGTTACGCTGCTGCCGTTCTCCATATTCAGTGTTGAAGTGGCCAGTGCTGGTCATCCAGCCACCATTACTGTATTGGTCTCGCTGCTGGTTTGTTTGATTCCTACCACCATCGCTGGTTTGCTTTCCGCCATCGGTGTGGCGGGCATGAGCCGTATGATGCAGGCCAATGTGATTGCTACTTCGGGTCGTGCGGTAGAGGCCGCAGGCGATGTGGATGTCTTATTGCTTGATAAAACAGGCACGATTACTCTGGGTAATCGCCAGGCATCCGCTTTTGTACCCGCTGCTGGTGTGCCAGAGAGTGAATTGGCCGATGTTGCACAACTTGCCTCACTCGCCGATGAAACGCCAGAAGGCCGCAGTATCGTGGTGCTAGCCAAAAACCGCTTTAATCTGCGTGAGCGCAATATGCTGACGCTGGGTGCGACTTTCGTGCCCTTCTCAGCACAAACCCGCATGAGCGGCGTGACGATAGGTGATAGAAATATTCGTAAAGGTGCCGCGAGCGCGATTCGTCAGTATGTGGAATTGCTGGGCGGTACCTTTCCCGATGAAATTACGGTGAAAGTGGATGACATTTCACGCCGCGGTAGTACGCCATTAGTAGTTGCCGATGGCAGCAGAGTGATTGGCGTCATCGAGCTGAAAGATATAGTCAAAGGTGGCATCAAAGAACGTTTTGCCGAGTTGCGTGCCATGGGTATCAAGACCATCATGATTACTGGCGATAACCGCCTGACCGCCGCTTCAATCGCAGCCGAAGCAGGGGTGGATGATTTTCTGGCTGAAGCGACGCCAGAGGCTAAGTTAGCGCTCATACGTGAGCATCAAGCCCAAGGCAAGCTGGTAGCTATGACGGGTGACGGCACTAACGATGCGCCAGCGCTGGCACAGGCGGATGTGGCGGTGGCTATGAATACGGGTACGCAGGCGGCCAAAGAAGCGGGCAATATGGTGGACTTGGATTCCAACCCAACCAAACTGATAGAAATCGTCGAAATCGGCAAGCAGATGCTGATGACGCGTGGCTCTCTGACGACATTCAGTATTGCCAATGACATCGCCAAGTATTTCGCCATCATCCCTGCTGCGTTTGCGACGACTTACCCATCTTTGAACACACTCAACGTGATGCATTTGACCAGTCCAAGTTCTGCCATTTTGTCCGCTGTGATCTTCAATGCACTGGTCATCATGTTTTTGATTCCGCTCGCGCTTAAAGGTATTCCATATCGCGCAGTTGGGGCAGCTACGCTGTTGCGCCGCAATCTACTGATTTACGGCCTTGGCGGCATTATTGTGCCATTCGTCGGCATCAAGTTGATTGATGTGGTGTTGACGATTATTGGCCTGGTTTAAGCAAGACTCATTATTTTTAAGGAAACATTATGAAAACCTATTTACGCCCAGCCATCGCCTTATTTTTAGGGCTTACCGTGATTACTGGTGCCATTTACCCACTATTAACAACGAGCATAGGCAAGGCATTTTTCTCGCAACAGGCAGAAGGTAGCCTGATTAAGAAAAATGGCAATATCGTAGGCTCAAGCCTGATTGGCCAGAATTTCAGTGACCCCAAATATTTCTGGGGCAGGCCATCGGCTACAGCGCCTTACCCTGACAATGCTGCCGCATCTTCTGGCTCAAATCTGGGGCCGCTCAACCCTGCCTTGATGGATGCCGTCAATGGTCGTATTACCGCACTTAAACAGGCTGATCCTGAGAATAAATTGCCCGTGCCTGTTGATTTGGTGACAGCTTCTGCCAGTGGCTTAGACCCTGAAATCAGCCCAGCTGCAGCGATATACCAGATAGACCGTGTGGCAAAAACCCGTGGTTTTACCGCAGAGCAAGTCACTGAGCTTGTGCAAAAGCATATTCAAGGTCGCCAGTTCGGCATATTAGGTGAGCCGCGGGTGAATGTGTTGGCGCTGAATCTTGCGCTGGATGAAACGTCCGCCACCCCTAAATAAGGCTTTAAAAGTGCTGGTTAAATCCAGCCGTCACAGATAGCATATACTAATAAAATGAATGATCAGCGCCCCGACCCCGACCAGCTACTGGAAAAAATTCAGCTAGAAGATGCCAAGCAAAAGCGCGGTAAGCTGAAGATATTTTTCGGTGCCTGTGCGGGTGTTGGTAAAACCTTTGCCATGCTTTCCGCCGCCCAGGTGCTGGCGCGGCAGGGTGTGGATGTGCTGATAGGCGTGATTGAAACGCATGGCCGTAAAGATACCGAAGCCCAGCTGAGTGGTCTGATTCAGCTGCCACTGAAAACAGTCGAGTATCGTGGACGCACACTCACTGAATTTGATCTTGATGCAGCCCTCAAGCGCAAACCAGCGCTGATTTTGATGGATGAGCTGGCGCACTCCAATGTGGATGGTTCGCGCCACCCCAAACGCTGGCAAGATGTAGAAGAATTACTCGCCGCGGGCATTGATGTGTACAGCACGCTCAACGTGCAACACCTAGAAAGTCTGAATGATGTGGTTGGCCAGATTACGGGTGTGCGTGTCGCCGAAACCCTGCCTGATAAAATATTTGATCTGGCTAATGAAGTGACCTTGGTTGATCTTTCGCCAGAAGAGTTGTTGCGCCGCCTGCAAGATGGCAAAGTCTATATACCCCAGCAGGCCGAACAGGCGCGCAAGAATTTCTTTCGCAAAGGTAATTTAATTGCGCTGCGTGAAATGGCGCTACGCAGAACGGCAGACCGTGTTGATGCACAGATGCGTGAATACCGCGCAGATCAATCCATACAACAGGTGTGGCAAGGGCATGATCGTATTCTGGTGGGTGTTGGTTCTGGCCCCGAGGCCGAGCAGTTGGTGCGGGTTACAGCAAGGCTCGCAGCCAGCCTGAAAGCGGATTGGTTGGCCGTGTATGTGGAAACACCAGCCCTTCAAAGGCTCACTGACCAGGAGCGCAATGCCATCCTCAAAACCATGCGTCTGGCACAAGATTTAGGGGCTGAAACGGCGACCTTGAGCGGCACGGAAATAAGCCGTGTATTGCTGGGGTATGCCCGCAGCCGCAATGTGTCCAAGCTGGTGGTCGGCAAGCCTACACGTTCATTTTTTTACGGACTGGTCAGCCCCAGTGTGACCGACCGCTTGACGCGTGATGCCATCGATGTGGATATCCATATCGTGGTGCGTCAGGCTCAGGATAAAACTCGCATTAAACCTGATAACGCCATCAGAACCGCTTTTGGTTTAACGCCAGAGCAGGTTAGCCGAACCAAGCGTCGCGGCTATCTGTGGGCGATTACCGCCAGTGCTACTTCTTCTGTTGTGGCGCATTTGCTGTTGCAATCTTTTGAGTTATCTAACCTGATTATGTTGTATTTGTTGGGTGTGGTGGTGATTTCAGCCAAGTTTGGTCGTGGTCCAGGTATTTTCGCTTCCGTCCTCAGCGTATCAGCGTTTGATTTCTTTTTTGTGCCGCCGCGATTTTCTTTCTCAGTGTCAGATACACAATACCTGCTCACGTTTGCTGTCATGTTTACTGTAGCGCTAGTGATTAGCCAATTGACTGCCAGCTTGCGTTATCAGGCGGTGGTGGCTAACTACCGTGAAAAACGTAGCCGCGCACTCTATGACTTGGGCAAGCAACTGGCATCAGCGCTGACTTCAAGCCATATTGTGGAAATCAGTTCGCACCATCTTTCAGGCATATTCCGCTCCAGAATCGCGATTGTACTGCCAGATAGCCAGGATAAGCTGCAAGACCGTGCTGAAGTTGTGCATGCCAGCGATGATGAATCTCTGGACGAGCATATTGAAAAAGTGGATAGCGGCATTGCGCAATGGGTGTATGACAATCAGGAAGAAGCTGGTTTAGGTACCAACACCCTGCCTTCCAGTGCGCATCTGTATTTGCCGCTGAAAGCACCCATGCGCACCCGTGGTGTGCTGGTGATTGAGCCAGCCAGCCCAGCGCAGATTTTTCTGCCAGAGCAACGCCAATTGCTTGACACCTTTGCCGCGCAAATCGCCCTGGCGCTAGAGCGCGTGCATTATGTTGAAGTCGCCCGTGATGCTTTGGTGAATATGGAATCTGAACGTTTGAGGAACTCATTATTAAGCGCCATTTCGCATGACCTGCGCACGCCGCTGACCTCTATTCTGGGTATCAGCGGCATATTAAAAGCGCAGAGCGAGCAAAACCCAACGGTCGTTGTAGAAAACCAGCAATCCATGATTAGCGCGCTACACGAGCAGACTTTCCGCATGCAACAACTGGTCATCAATTTGCTTGATATGGCGCGCTTGCAGTCAGGCAAGATACAACTCAATCGCCAGTGGCAGATGCTGGAAGAAATTGTAGGCTCGGCATTACGCATCATGCGGCCAACACTGGAGAAACACCAGGTTTCAACGCATCTCCCTGAAGACCTGCCGCTATTGCAGTTTGATGCAGTGATGCTGGAGCGGGTGCTTTGTAACCTGCTGGATAATGCCTGCAAATATACGCCAGCAAACTCCACCATTACTATTTCTGCCCGCCAGAATGGCCAGGATGTCTGGGTGACAGTCGCAGATAACGGCCCAGGTTTGCCAGCAGGCTTGGGCGACCATATTTTTGATAAATTTACCCGCGGCGAAAAAGAGTCGGCCAAGCCAGGCGTGGGTTTGGGCTTATCTATTTGCCAGGCGATTATTCAGGCACATGGCGGTAAGATTTGGGCAGAAACCCAAGCACCGCATGGTGCGATTTTTATCTTTTCTTTGCCTTTGGGTAAGCCGCCCGCCATGCCTGTGAGCGAAGAATTAAGTATCGCGCCAGATTCAATCTAATGGATTCACTCTAAATGCTAGAATCGCCAGATGTCTGAACCGCTCGCCAATATTATCGTCATTGAAGATGAACAGCAGATTCGCCGTTTCATCATCACCTCTCTTGAAAACGCTGATTTGCAAGTGCATAGCGCCGAGACTGGTGAACAAGGCCTGATTGAAGTCGGTACGCGTAAGCCAGACACCGTAGTGCTAGACCTTGGCCTGCCTGACATGGATGGCATCGAGGTAATCCAGCAAATCCGCAGCTGGAGCACGGTGCCGATTATCGTGCTATCCGCCCGCACTGATGAAGCAGAAAAAGTCAAAGCGCTGGATGCAGGTGCGGATGATTACCTGACCAAGCCATTTGGTAGCGCCGAACTGCTTGCCAGAATCCGCGCTCAACTGCGGCGCAGGTCGCTTGCGGTGGAAGGTAGCAGTAACAACGGCCTATACAGTTTTGGTGAAATCACGGTCGATCTGCCCAAACGCCAGGTATTCAGGGCTTCCGAGCTAGTGCATCTGACTCCTATAGAATTCCGCTTGCTAGGCATACTCATCAGAAACGCAGGCCGCGTAGTCACCCAACGGCAGCTACTCAAAGAGGTATGGGGGCCAACCTATGTGGAAAGCAGCCATTACCTGCGCATCTACATGGGGCATTTAAGACAAAAGCTGGAACAAGACGCAGCGCAGCCTAAATATCTGATTACCGAGACGGGTGTTGGTTATAGATTGGCGACTTGATTACGACTGTTAAATTGCATGCATCCCCGCTTGCTGATCTGCATGATAGCTACTGCGAACCATAGGCCCACAAGCCGCATGGGTGAATCCCATGGCTAGTGCCTGTTGTTCAAATTCAACAAACCGTTGTGGGGTAACAAAGCGTTTAACTGGTAAATGGTGGGGCGTAGGTTGCAGATATTGGCCTAGTGTCAGCATGGTCACATTGTGCGCACGCAGGTCGCGCATGACTTCCAGGATTTCTTCATCAGTTTCGCCCAGACCCAGCATGAGGCCAGATTTGGTCGGTACTTCAGGGTGCATTTCTCGGAATATCTTGAGCAGCTTGAGTGATTCCACATAATCAGCGCCAGGACGGGCTTCTTTGTAGAGGCGTGGGATGGTTTCCATATTGTGGTTCATCACATCGGGCGGAGCCAGTTTCAGTATTGCTATGGCACGTTCCAGCTTGCCGCGGAAATCTGGCACCAGCACTTCTACCTTGATGTCGGGCGAGTATTTGCGCACGCTGTGGATGCAATCTACAAAGTGTTGTGCACCGCCGTCTTTTAGATCATCGCGATCCACGCTGGTGATGACTACATATTTGAGTCGCATCTGCGCAATGGTGCGACCAAGATTCTCTGGTTCGTTGACATCGGGTGGCAGCGGTTTGCCATGCGCGACATCGCAGAATGGACAGCGACGGGTGCAAATGTCGCCCAGTATCATGAAGGTGGCAGTGCCGCCACTGAAGCATTCACCGATATTGGGGCAGGAGGCTTCTTCACAAACAGTATGCAGATTATTTTCGCGTAATACTTTTTTGATTTCCTGAAAGCGCGCGCTATCTGGCACTTTCATGCGTATCCATTGCGGCTTGCGCATGGCTGGCTGCGGAATAATCTTGATTGGGATGCGCGCAGTTTTGGCTTGGCCAGTTTCTTTATGGCCAGGCTCTTTGCGTGCAGGTATCATTTTTTCTGGGTTTAGTGATTGTGAGGTGTCGGTCATCATGTGTTCTCAAATGCAATGCTAGTATAAACTAGTGCTTCTGTCAGCGCTTTAAGCAAGTATTCACTGGCTTGCGGCAGGTCAATAGCCAAGCCCAGATCGCTGGTTTGAGTGACTTGCTGCCCTGCATAGCCGCAAGGGTCTATAGCCAAAAACGGGCTTAAATCCATGGCAATATTCAGGCTAAGCCCGTGATAACTGCACTGGTTTTTCAAGCGCAAACCTAGCGAGGCGATTTTGTGCTCAAGCTGATTCACCAAGACATAGACACCAGGCGCATCTGCTTTGGCATAGGCTTTAAGTCCATATTTTGCGAGCAGTTCAATAATGCTATTTTCCATCGCGCTGACTAGTTGTCGAATAGATAGCGCTTTACGTTGCAGATCAATCAGCAGGTAAACGATGAGTTGCCCTGGCCCGTGGTAAGTGATTTTTCCGCCTCTATCTGCGAGTACAACAGGGATAGAGGAATTGCTCGGCATGCGCACGAGTTTGCGGTTGAGGCCTAATGTGTACACGGCATCGTGTTCCGTGATCCATATTTCATCAGCCGTAAGCGCATCGCGGTTTGCAGTGAAATCCTGCATGGCGCGCCAGGTGGTTTCGTAGTCGGTGCGGCCGAGTTGTTTGACAACAAGTTGAGGCATCTCGAAAATGCCGATTAGAGGGCGAATTTCACCATGGGGTGGGCGGACAGCGCCCGATAAATATTATCCAGTTGTGGCTTGGAGGTCACATACACTGTGCAGGTCAGGCTGGTATATTTACCATTGGCGCTCGCGCGTGTTTCTACACCCTTGGCATCAAACTCGGGATGATGCTCCTGGATAATAGTGATGATGGTGTTGTGAAAATCCTCATGCGTTTCGCCCATGACTTTAATCGGAAAGTCGGTCGGAAATTCGATGAGGGTTTCATGTGATTCAGGGGTATCGCTATCAGCCATTTTAATTAGACCTTGTGACTTATCTCAACTTTTGACTAAGCTGCGACTTGCAGCTTAGTCAAATATTACTCAAACCAGAGTTTGATGCTATCGAATAGGCGACCAAAAATACCCGCCACGGCGACTTCTTTGGCTGCCACCAGTTTGCCCTCGGCAATTTTTTTGTCATTTAACAAAAATTGAATTGTGCCTACATCTTGCCCGGCAGCAATCGGTGCCAATAAAGGTTGTTTGCTCGTGACTTGTGCTTTTACCTGACTATACTCACCTTTAGGTAAGGTGATGTAGAGGTCTGCTGGCACTGTCGCGGCCACGGTGCGTTCGGCACCTTTCCATACTTTTAGTGTATTGATGGCTTGGCCGCGCTTATAGACCAAGGTTGATTCATAGAACTGGAACCCGTAATTCAGCAGTTTTTGGCTCTCAGTCGCACGCGCATTATCAGTGGGTGCGCCTAGTACTACTGAAATCAGGCGGGTATCGCCACGTTTTGCGGATGAGATGAGGCAATAGCCCGCACTGTCGGTATGACCAGTTTTCATGCCATCTACAAATGGGTCCAGCCATAGCAGGCGGTTACGGTTGGGCTGGGTGATGTTGTTGTAGGTGTACTCTTTGGTGGAATAAAACTTTTTGTACTCGGCAGGGAAATCCTGAATCAAGGCTGTCGCCAGTAATGATAAATCGTAGGCGGTAGTGTAGTGTTGTGGATCAGGCAAGCCAGTGGCATTTGCAAAGTGTGTGTTTTTCATGCCAAGACGGGCGGCTTCTTTATTCATGAGGTCAGCAAATGCGCTTTCAGTGACGGCAATGCCTTCAGCCAGCGTAATCGATGCATCGTTGCCTGACTGGATAATCATGCCATGTAGCAGTTCATCCACAGTGACTGGTTTGTTGGGTTCAATAAACATTTTCGAGCCCTCTATTTTCCAGGCTTTGATGCTGACAGGCAGGGTTTGCGTTAATTGCAGATGACCATTTTTCAGGGCTTTAAACGATAGATATGCTGTCATTAATTTGGTCAGCGATGCAGGCTCTACACGGTCGCTGCCTTGCTGTTCGGCGATAATGTTACCGCTATTAAAGTCGCGCAAAATATACGACTTAACCGTGAGTGCTGGTGGTGGCGGAATATCTGCTGCCATGGTTTCGGCGGCAACGGTGAAGGTAAGGGCGAAGACGAGCGCTTTAATTAAATAAGACATGATTTCCAATGCTGAAATACTAGTTAACGAATAGGGTTGATGAATAGCAGTGAGCGTAAATGGCTGATTATCTACGAATGACAATTGCGTTGGTGTTCAGCACTTTTTTGATTTCAGATGCAGCATCTTCAGCCTCTTTACGGCTATTGTATGGCCCCAGCAATACGCGGTAAGTATCATTATTATACCAGCTATGAATAGACACATTCTCGGCAAGTTTGTTCTGCGCAAGTTTGCTTTTGAGGCCTTGAGCATTACTCTCGATTCTAAATGCACCCACCTGCACATAATCGCCTGGGCTGGCAATTTCTGTAATGGTAGTGTCACTGGCTGTGACAGCATTTTCTGTTGAGCTAATATTTACAGGCGCATTCACAGACGTTGGCGATTGTGTGGGAGCAGGCATGGAAGCTTGGTTAGCTTGACTAGGCATTGTTTGTGTTAGTTGTGTAGGTACAGGTGTAGCTGCCGTTGCAACAGGCGGCGCTGCAGCAGTGGCGGCTTCAGCTTTGTAGATGTACTGGTTAGGATATTTGCTTGCATCAATCGCTTCTACTTCAACCAATCCACTCCCTTTGCCGACCAGCCTGAGTTTATAGGCTGCTGCGTAAGACAGGTCTATCAGCCTATCGCTATGGAATGGGCCGCGGTCATTAATGCGCACGATCACTGATTTTCCATTTTCAGGGTTAGTCACGCGTGCATAACTGGGTAGCGGCAGTATCGTGTGTGCTCCTGTCATGCCATACATATCGTAAATCTCGCCGCTCGACGTTTTCTGTCCATGATAACGCTTGCCATACCAGGATGCGATGCCTGTTGCCTTGTAAGGAACATAGGCGGTATAAGGCGTATAGCGCGTACCCAGCGCAATATACGGGCGATTAGCGCGTGGTAATGGGGTTTCTAAGCGTGGGATTGCATCTGGAATGCTATCTATATTGGCAGGTGGATTGTCTCCTGGGCCGTCATCCAGATAATAGCCACCGCTTTTTTTACCTGGTGCAGCAGCCACATCAGCTGTGTTTGCGCTACTGGTGGGTTGAGGCGTGCTCGGTTTCACGCTATTGGCGCCACCGCAGGCGCTTAATAGCATAGTACATAATGTAATCAGCGCGATTCGTGTGTATGTCATCATGAAGCCACCAGTGTTTTGTGTGTATGAATACTCATGAGGATTCCAAAGCCTAGCATCAGCATGACCAACGATGTGCCGCCATAACTAATCAGCGGCAAAGGCACGCCGACTACTGGCAATATGCCGCTCACCATGCCGATATTGACAAAAATATAGGTGAAAAAAGTCAAGGTAATACTACCAGCCAGCAGTCGGCTAAACGTACTTTGCGCGTGTAAAGCAATGTAAAGTCCACGGCCAATAATCAGGCTAAAAAGTAACAGTAGCAACAAATTACCTAAAAGGCCAAACTCTTCGCCAAATACGGCAAAAATAAAGTCAGTGGTGCGCTCAGGTAGAAAGTCTAGTTGGCTTTGCGTGCCATGCAACCAGCCCTTGCCTGCAATGCCACCAGAACCCAGCGCAATGGTAGCCTGTATAGTGTGATAGCCAGAGCCTAATGGGTCTTGATAAGGGTCAAATAATATCTCAATGCGCTTTTTCTGGTAATCATGCATCAATGACCACAATATTGGCGTGCTGGCACCACCCAAAACCACAGCCCCTAATATCAGGCGCCAGTTAAGCCCGGCGAGGAACAACACATAAAAACCAGAGGCTGCAATCAACAATGACGTACCAAGATCAGGTTGTTTCATGATGAATAAAACGGGAATCGCAAGCAATATCGCGCCTATCGCATGATCCCTCAACTGTGGTGTTGCTTCGCGCCTAGAGAAATACCAGGCCAGTAATAAGGGTACGGCAATCCGCATCAATTCTGAAGGCTGGATACGCATGAACCCCACATGCAGCCATCTTCTTGCACCGTGGCTGACTTCGCCAAACAGCGCCACGCCAATCAGCATGAGCATGCCAACCGCGTACAGCGGTAGCGCCACACGCTCCATCTGTTGCGGGGGAATATTACTCGCCAACCATAAGGCAGCAAAGGCGGCCACAATATTGAATAACTGCGCGATGATGCGGTCCATACTCTGAGCTGATGCGCTATATAAGACAAACAACCCAACTAGCAGGGTAAAGAATAGGCAGCCCATCAGGAATGAATCAATATGGCGTGTGAGATATTTTGATAATTGTCTAATCATGAATATCCTCGGTAGGGGCAGCAGCATCTGCTGGTTTCAATTCTTCCATGACTGGTGCTTTGTCTGGCACTTTACCTAACAGGTAGTAATCCATGGCGCGGCGGGCAATGGGTGCGGCGACTGATCCACCATGGCCACCATTTTCCACAATGACTGCAATCGCGATTTTTGGGTCATCGGCGGGTGCATAGGCAATAAACAGGGCATGGTCGCGATGCCGCTCAGAGATGGCACTGGCATTGTATTTTTCATTCTGTTTAATACCGACCACCTGGGCAGAACCCGTCTTGGCAGCAATTGCATAAGTGCTATTCAAACCAGCAGCGGCAGCGGTGCCGCCTGGCTGCATTACCCCTATCATGCCTGCACGCACAATATCTATATTCTTTTGCTGTAGCTCTACTTTATCAACATCCACCACTGGTTGCGGACGGCTGATGCCAGTGAGATTATCCTGAATGCTGGAAACCAGACGCGGCTGAATCGCCGTGCCATTATTGGCAAGTGCTACCGTTGCCTGCGCCAATTGCAGTGGCGTGACCAGTGTATAGCCCTGACCTATGCCAACAATAATGGTTTCGCCTGGGAACCATCGTTGCTTCCAGCGTTTATATTTCCATTCAGGGGTGGGCAGCAGGCCGCTGACCTCGCCGTCAATATCAATGCCAGTTTTTTTACCGAAACCGAAATGACTGACGAAAGAAGTCAATCGGTCTATCCCTAAGTCCAGCGCCAAGCCATAAAAAAATGTATCGCAAGAGATGGTAATAGCACGCTGTATATCTACCATGCCATGACCGGTTGGTTTCCAGTCGCGATAGCGGTGAGGGCTGCCAGGCAGAATGTAAAAGCCAGGATCACTAATGCTAAACGGTGGTTCACGTTTTCCATTTTCCAATCCAGCCATCGCCACAAACGGTTTAAAGGTAGAGCCTGGTGGATAAAGGCCGCGCAGGGGGCGGTTGATTAATGGTTTATCCAGGGAGTCATTCAACTCTTTCCAGCTGTCGGTATCAATGCCATCAACAAACAGATTGGGGTCGAAAGTCGGCATGCTGACATAGGCCAGCACCTCACCATTTTTCGGATTAATCGCCACTAGCGCACCACGATGGTCGCCAAACGCTTCTTCTACAATCGATTGTAATTTGCTATCTATCGCCAATACCAGATTATTGCCTGGAATAGGCGCTGTACTCGATAGCACTCGCACGGCGTGGCCATCGGCATCAATTTCTACCTGTTGAAAGCCCGTAGTGCCGTGCAGGTTTTTTTCGTAGGATTGCTCCAGTCCGCTTTTACCAATATGGTCAGAACCTTTGTAGTTGGATAAATCGCCAGAATCACTCAATGAGTCCAGATCTTTATCGTTCATGCGGCCTATATACCCCAGAAAATGCGAGCCAAGTTTACCTTGTGGGTAATGGCGAAACAGGCGTGATTTGATTTCAACACCAGGGAAGCGATAGCGATTCACCGCAAATTTGGCCGCTTCAACTTCATTCAAATGGGTGCGTATTGGCACACTTTCAAAGTTATGGCTCTGCTGGCGTAGCTTTTTAAACTGTTTACGGTCTGCTGTACTGATTTCTACAAAGCGTGACAGGTCATTGATGGTGGCTTCTACATCCTTAAGCTTTGAAGGCGTAATCTCAAGCGTATAGACAAAAAAGTTATTCGCCAGAATAACGCCATTGCGATCCAGTATCAGTCCGCGATTGGGCACGATAGGTACCAGCGAGATACGGTTGCTTTCAGCCAGTGTTTGGTAATAATCGTAGCGCTTGAACTGCAGGTAAAAGAAACGGCTAGCCAGAATGCCAAAGCAAATGACCACAACAGCCATCGCTACGCCTAGCCGCAGGCGAAAGTGATAGTGCTCAAGTTGGTAATTTTTTAGTTCTGAACGTGATCTCATGCAACTTGATTTAATGCAGCTTGGCTAGTGGAATAATCCAGAGAAATAATGGAGTGGAATAATGACTCAGCATCAGGCTTTTTTCGCATGTGTTTCAATACTGATGCTAGAAAAGATCACAAACTGCCACAGAATAATGCCACTGACACAGGGGATAAAATAGCTCCAGCCTGGGCTTTCGCCGCCTGCAAATAGTTTAAGTACAGCTAAAGTTGCCTGATTCAGTATCAGCAGGACGAACACATAGGCAGATTGCTGCCAGATATTAAATAACACCAGGCGGCGCTGATAGGTCACAGCAAAAAACGCCGTAACCGCATAGGCCAATGCGTTCTGACCAAACAGGCTGCCACTAGCCAAATCAATTAGTACGCCAGCAAACCAGGCAGTACCAATATTGGTGAATTGTGGCGCACGCAATATCCAGTAAAGCAAGGCCAGCAGCATGAAGTCTGGTCTGGCGACCAATGCGGCTCCACTCCAGGGTAAGAGGTAGCATAGAAAAGCCGCCAGCAAGGTCAGGTAAATTGTTTTGAGCCGTATGATTCTCATGGTTTTTTAGGCGCTACCGTGGGGGTATCGGTTTTTGCTGCGGCTTCTGGTTTTTCAGTTTTTTCCGAGGGGCTGCTTGCTAACTGTTTAATCGCTGATTTTCTGAACTCATCGACTTTAGGTAGCGAAAGCATCAGCAACTGCCTATGGTTTTTGATGCCTGCAACTGGTACGCCCACGATGTCAGCAAAAGGTGAGTTGGGATTGCGCTCCACTTTGGTAATTTCAGCAACAGCCAGTCCTGTGGGATACACACCATCGATACCCGAGGTCACCAGTTTGTCACCTTTGCGGATGTCCACATTGGCAGGTAGGTAGGGCAAATCAATCGTGGTATCACGGCCATGACCAAAGGCAATAGCCCGCAAGCCATTACGCTCTATCTGTACCGGGATAGCGAGTTCTTTATCTGTAATCAGTGTCACTTCGCTACTGAATGGGTAAACACGTGTCACTTGTCCAATCACGCCTGCGCCATCAATCACGGCCTGGCCTTCCACTATGCCTTCTTGTGAGCCTAAATCTACGACTACTTTGTGTGTGAATGGGTCACGCCCCATATGCAAAATTTCGCCTAGCTTTGCTTCTTGTTTGGAATTTTGTGCAGCACCAAGCAAACTACGAAGATGCGAATTTTCGGATTCCAGTGAATTAAGACGTTGTAATTGCACGCTATCTAACAGAGCTTGCTTGGTCAGTTGTTGATTTTTCTTGAGTAAATTGTCGTGGGTCACAAAATACTCTTGAGTATTTTGCATGACATTACTAGGAAGATTGGCGAGTGATTGCAGTGGTTGAAATAAGGCAACAAAGCCAAGACGAATTTCATTCAGGTAATGCAGGCGTGAATCGGTCGCCATCAATGATAAGGATAAGGCCGCAAAAAACACTAGCCTTGCGAACGCGCTTGGGCCACGTACAAAAAAAGCCGGACTATGTTGATAATCTATGCCACGCGCCATGTTCAGTGAGGCCTTAAACTTTTAACTTTTCGGTGAAAACTTATTTTGGTGAAAACTTAGCAAAATCAGTGTCTCCTTAGCAAACAATGATTACCACCAGCATACAAAAACAGGCCGTGTTAAAGGCCTGTGTTTGTATGCTGGTTAACTGCTACAAGTTACTTGTTTATTCTGGTTTATTCGGTGGCAAATACGGTGCCCAGTTTATCCATTTCCTCGAGCGCGCGACCACAGCCTCGCGCTACACAGGTTAACGGATTCTCAGCCACAATCACTGGCAAGCCAGTTTCTTCCAATAGCAAGCGATCCAGGTCACGTAATAATGCGCCGCCGCCAGTCAATACCATGCCCTTTTCGGCAATATCGGCACCTAGCTCTGGAGGTGTTTGTTCCAGCGCTGATTTAACAGCACCTACGATGGCATTTAAAGGCTCAGTCAATGCTTCAAGAATCTCATTGCTGGAAATGGTGAATTTACGCGGCAAGCCTTCTGCCAGATTGCGGCCAGTGACTTCCATCTCCAACACTTCAGAGCCAGGGAACGCAGAGCCAATCCTCTTTTTAATCAATTCAGCCGTTGGCTCGGATATTTGCATTCCGTAGTTGCGGCGGATGTAATCAATGATGGCCTGATCGAATTTATCGCCACCTACCCGTTCTGACTTTGCGTAAACAATACCGCCGAGTGATATCACGCCTACTTCTGTCGTACCGCCACCAATATCAACCACCATAGAGCCTGTCGCTTCTGCCACTGGCATATCGGCACCAATGGCGGCAGCCATCGGTTCTTCAATCAGGAATACTTGTTTGGCCCCTGCCCGTTCGGCAGATTCTTTAATTGCGCGGCGCTCAACCTGAGTAGAGCCAACAGGCACACAGATGATGATGCGCGGGCTGGGTGAAAACCAGCGTGATTCGTGTACCTTGCGGATAAAGTATTTGAGCATTTGCTCGGTGATGGTGAAATCAGCGATGACGCCATCTTTCATTGGACGAATGGCCATAATGTTGGCTGGCGCGCGCCCCAACATGCCTTTGGCTTCTGCGCCTACCGCGAGCAGGGTTTTTTTGCCTGTAGGTCCGCCTTCAAGGCGAATAGCAACTACTGATGGCTCGTCAAGTACAATGCCTCGGCCACGTGCGTAAATTAAGGTGTTTGCTGTGCCAAGGTCGATGGCGAGGTCGTTGGAGAAATAACTGTTAATCATACCGAACATTGTTTTGTATCCTAGTGTCGCTTATATTGAGTGTGTAACTATTAAATTTTATATGGTGCAAATATATATGGTGGGTGCGATGTCAAGATTGACCTTGACTGAAGATGTGCATAAATCAAGTTATAATACCTGATATTGCTTTGAATTTTAAGATTTGGATGAGATAAATGTCACTCAGTACCGCAGACATCAAGCGCATAGCGCACTTAGCACGCATCGAAGTGAACGATGTAGAAGCAGAAGCTACTTTGGTAAAACTTACAGGTATTCTTGGTTTAATCGAGCAGATGCAAGCGGTTGATACCACAGGCGTTAGCCCTATGTCGCATTCACAGGATTTGAGCCAGCGTCTGCGTGATGACGTGGTCACAGAAACTGACCAGCGGGCGCTGTTTCAGAAGAATGCACCACCCGTTGGTAATGGCTCTGCTGAGCCTGCCGTTGAAAACGGCCTCTATCTCGTACCTAAAGTTCTTGAGTAAATCCTAGAGTCATTGAATAAATTGAAGAACAGCCGTAGATAATGATTAATAAAAGCTTAAAACAGCTCAGCACGATGCTGGCTGAAAAACAGGTTTCAAGCGTAGAACTCACGCAGGCGTTTTTGACCCGTATAGATCAGCACAACTCATCCATCAATGCCTATATCTCGTTGGATCACGATAAAACGCTGGCGCAAGCTAAGCTTGCAGATACGATGTTAGCCAGCAATACTGCATCTGCCTTAACTGGCATCCCGATTGCACAAAAAGACATTTTTGTTGCCAAAGGTTGGAAAACCACTTGTGGTTCCAAGATGCTGGAAAACTTCATCGGCCCCTATGACGCAGGCGTGATTGAGCGTTTTGATGCGGTTGGTGCGGTAAATCTGGGTAAGACCAATATGGATGAATTTGCTATGGGGTCTTCCAACGAAACCTCCTATTTTGGCAAGGTGCAAAACCCGTGGGATAGATTACGCGTGCCAGGCGGCAGTTCTGGCGGCAGCGCTGCCGCAGTTGCAGCAAGGCTCTGTGTGGCAGCTACAGGGACTGATACAGGCGGTTCGATTCGCCAGCCAGCTTCCCTATGTGGCTTGTCTGGCCTAAAGCCAACCTATGGTTTGGTCTCACGTTACGGCATGATCGCCTTTGCTTCATCACTGGATCAAGCAGGTCCGATGGCAAAATCCTGTGAAGACATGGCATTGATGATGAACGTGATGACAGGCTTTGATGCGCGCGATTCCACCAGCCTCAATCGTGAAAAAGAAGATTACACACTTGAGATTGGCAAATTGGACAAACTGGGCGCAGATAAACCGCTGGCAGGTTTGCGTGTTGGCCTACCTAAAGAATATTTCACGGAGGGCTTGGGGCCAGATGTAGCCAAAGTCATCGAAGCCGCAATCGCTGAATATCGTAAACTCGGCGCTGAAATTGTTGATGTCAGCCTGCCAAATACGATGCTTTCTATCCCTGTTTACTACGTGCTGGCACCTGCCGAAGCCTCAAGTAATCTTTCGCGTTTTGATGGCGTGCGCTATGGTCATCGTGCGGCGGAATATACTGATTTGATGGATATGTACTGTAAAAGCCGTGCCCAAGGTTTTGGTGCCGAAGTGAAACGTCGTATTCTCATAGGCACTTATGTGCTGAGTGCGGGTTATTTTGACGCTTACTACCTCAAGGCGCAAAAAATCCGCCGCCTGATTGCGCAAGATTTTGCCGAAGCGTTTAAAAAATGCGACATCATTTTGGGCCCTACTGCTCCATCCACCGCATTCAAAGCGGGTGAGAAAGCGGATGACCCGGTTGCCATGTATCTGCAGGATATTTACACCATAGCGGTCAATCTTGCCGGATTACCCGGTATGAGTATTCCCGCTGGTTTTGTTGAGCAGGATGGAAAATCATTACCCGTAGGCTTACAGATTATCGGCAATTATTTTGATGAAGCACGCATGCTGCAGGCTGGACATGCTTATCAACAGTCCACAGATTGGCATACTCGCGCACCAGAAGGAATTTTGTAATGGAATGGGAAGTCGTTATCGGGCTGGAAACACACACCCAGCTCAAAACAAAATCAAAGATTTTTTCAGGTAGCAGCATTGCCTTTGGCGCTGAGCCGAATACGCAGGCGAATGCCGTGGATATTGCCTTGCCTGGCGTGTTACCCGTCCTAAACAAAGAGGCAGTGAAGTGCGCGATTAAATTCGGTTTCGCGGTGAATGCAGAAATCGCTCCGCGTTCTGTATTTAACCGTAAGAATTACTTTTATCCAGACTTACCAAAGGGTTACCAGATTAGTCAGTTTGAGTTGCCTGTTGTCGGTAAAGGCTCCCTCACCATTCAAGTAGGCGACAATGAAAAAACCATACGCATTACCCGTGCGCATCTCGAAGAGGATGCGGGTAAATCACTGCATGGTGATTTTGAAGGCATGACAGGCATAGACTTGAACCGTGCAGGCACGCCATTACTGGAAATCGTCACCGAGCCAGACATGCGCTCAGCCGCTGAAGCTGTTGCCTATGCCAAGAAGCTGCATGAATTGGTGCAATGGATAGATATTTGTGATGGCAATATGCAGGAGGGTAGTTTTCGCTGTGATGTGAATGTCTCCGTGCGCAAAAAAGGCTCGGACAAACTTGGCACCAGGCGCGAGATCAAGAACCTCAACTCGTTCAAATTCATGCAGCAGGCGATTGAATACGAAACCCGCTGGCAGATAGAAACCCTGGAAGACGGCGGCACTATCCAGCAAGCCACTGTGCTATTTAACCCGGATACAGGCGAAACCCGCTCCATGCGAAGCAAGGAAGAAGCGAACGATTATCGCTACTTCCCAGACCCTGATTTATTGCCGCTGGATATTTCTGAGGCTGACAAAGAGGCTGCCAAAGTCGAGATGCCAGAATTGCCTGAGGCGATGAAATCGCGTTTTGAATCTCAATACAGCCTGACTGCTTATGATGCCACAGCTTTAACTTCAAGCTTTAGCCTAGCCTCTTATTTTGAGACTACAGTATCATCCATCGGGGGCGAAGCTAAATTAGCAGCCAACTGGGTGATGGGCAGTATTGCAGCCAAGTTGAATGAACAAGATAAAGCAATTTCAGATTCACCAATTTCATCATTTGCTCTGGCTGGCCTAATCAAACGTATTGCCGACAACACTTTATCAAACAAGATGGCAAAAGAAGTGTTTGATGCCATGTGGGCAGGTGAAGGAGACGTTGATGCTATCATCGAACAACGTGGTCTCAAGCAAGTCACCGATACTGGAGCAATTGAAGCCATTATTGATGAAGTCCTGGCAGCTAACACAGCGATGGTAGAAGAATTTAAAGCTGGTAAAGAAAAGGCATTTAATGCGCTAGTTGGTCAGGCGATGAAAGCCTCTAAAGGTAAGGCTAATCCAGCGCAGGTGAATGAGGTTTTGAAAAAAAAATTAACTAGCTAAATAACTGCCTAAAATAACTTGGTGCTACAAAAGCCGCCATCCAATTACTGTTGGTCGGCGGCTTTTAAATTAATAAAGCGCTGTTTGTCATTATCAAAACGTTGACGTATCGTCTTCATATTGTCTTGGTGAGATTTCATCTGTAAATCAATGCTGGCTAGCTCTGCCTGATTATCTTTTATGTTGTCAGACAGGAAGGGTGGGATAGGTTTTTTGCGAGTATTGAAGCCATCTACCAATTTTTTATTATCCGCTAGCTTTTTGCTCACTATGTCACGGCGCTGATTTAATCCATCAATCGCAATCATGTCCATTTCCAGATTACGATCACGTGCCAAATCGATTTCTTGCGCAGTGGTGTAAGAGGCTAACAATGCCCGGTCGCGGCGAGCCTGATCCTGGTTGGTTATATCAGATGCAGTTTGTACTTTGGGCTTGATACGATTTTGTTTGATAGTCATGCCCTGAGCGTTAATCTCACTATTATCACGATCCGCATATTGTGAAGGAATAGAGTCGCCGTAATGGGTGACGCCCTTCTCATCTACCCATTTTAGTATTTTTGCAGAGCTAGTCGTGCTATCAGCAGCAAATAGGACGGTGGTATTTGAGGCCAGCAGAACGCTGGCGATCAAGATCATCAAGGTGTTGCTGATATAACGTGAGGGCAAAACCTGCATAGTTTCCCAATACTGAAGATTTTCTGTTGAGTAATTTATAATAGATGGTGCAATGATTTTGCACCATATCTGATTGATTTTGCAAGCGATTAGTGTGACATGAGCGTTCTTGACAAGAAATGTCAATGCAAGACAGATTCTGTCAGACTTGCGTGAACAATTTTAGTTTACGCCATGCTTCAAGTTTTTTTATTTTGTTGATAGAAGCATTGGCTGGGCTGCTAGATGGCAGCCTGGTCAGATGTAAGTGCGTCAACTGTTTATTAGTGCGCAACACATATTTCATGAAGCTCGATTCAGCTTTTGCGCCATTGAAGCAAATATGCAGTATGGCTGGATAGCGCTGAAAGAAATCGTTGAAGTCATTAGGCTTGATGCTATGTTCAACAATATCGCTGTCCAGGCTGCTGTGTCGTTCGCACTCCTGCATCACATCCCAAAGCGCTATGCCCTGACTTTGCAGCAAAGCCAGTCTCTGCTCATAAGGCAGATTGCTATCTATGCCAAAAATCTCATGCATAAACGGCCAGAACAGGTTTTGTGCA
>Ga0066798_10000453_pt1 | contig 21041 bp, 11 predicted proteins | sample PersoiDNA2013203_FD_70961 | JGI IMG/M metagenome (GOLD analysis project Ga0066798, IMG submission 70961) | Permafrost soil microbial communities from the Arctic, to analyse light accelerated degradation of dissolved organic matter (DOM) -... | ecosystem: Environmental > Terrestrial > Soil >... | reverse complement strand
GGCGATTTTTCGGTGCTGCCGCTGACGCTGAAATAGCGTACCGGGTTACCGAATACATCGAAACTCTGGATGCGCTGATTGCCGTCTTCCAGCACCAGCAAGCGGCCGTCGAGCGCCACCGCAACGGCCTTCGGGCGCAGCAGCAAGCCATCGCGGCTACCTTCGCCGCTGGCCAGGCTGGCCACGGTTGCGCTTTCGTCCGGCCCAGCCACTTCCGGCAATTTCAGCAGAAACAATTTATCCGAGCCAATCGCAACACCGGCGATATAGCCCTGCGGATGGTAGACAAAACTGTCGATCGGCCCCGAAAATCGGCCCCAGCTTTTGCCAGTGTCTGCCTTGAACTGCGGGGTACTGTCGAGCGACAAGGCAACGTGGCGCAAATGGAAGCCGCCAGCCGGATTGGTTTCGGCATGATAATTTCCCTTGGATGCGTCAATCCAGAAACTCTTGCCGCTGCCGTCAACTGCACCGGCCAGATCATAGGTCACACCGGATTGATTGGTGAAGCCCGCCGGTGCCACGGCATAGCGCGCCTCGGCATCCTGCAGCAAGGACAGGTTCTGCACCGTATACAAGGCCTCGGCAGTCTTGTCGCCGCGCTCATAATCGCGTGGCAGATCAGTGCCGGTGGCCTGCCAGGAATAACCCAACATGGCCGGCTTTTGCGCCACCGTGATACCGGTCCAGGACAGGATCCGATGACCGGAACCCGCCCCCGCTGTCGTGATGGTGGCCGTCGGTGGCGGCGTTGCTTTCCAGGTATGTTTGGCGTTTTCGTAGACGATTTTCTGGCGATGTTGCAGCACCGAATCCTTGGACAAGGGAATCAGCGCATTCTTCATTGTCAGCTCAATCTTTAGCACGGCCGTACCATCGCCCCCCTTGGCGTCGATCCAGGCAGTGCTGGCAGTAGCAGACTGCCAGCCGCTCTCGGCATAGAAAAATGCCAGCACACGGATTTTGCCGCCGGCAGGAATATCCTTGAAGTCGATCGGAATGGGGTCCGACATCACCTCGTGTGAGCGATGCCGGAAACTCGACTCCGACAGCGGCAAGGTGGCGTTCGAATCGTAGATTACCTGGACCCGCAGCAGATCGTGATAGTCGGGGAATTTATTAAAATTCGGATCAGGCTTGATCGTCACCTGCAGATCAAAGCTGCGCGTGAATTCTGTCTCATAGTAAAACGGCGATTGCAAAATCGCTGCCGTGGTTTGACCCAACTGCAAACCGGTGACCACCGCATCCAGCGCCAGGAACGCCAGGTTGATCAGCGGGATCGAGCGCCGCGCAGTCCCTTCCACCGCCTTGGCTGCCATGTAGATGGCCAGCACTTTCAGTGCACGAGTGGCCAGCGCCGGTCCCAGCTTGGCCGCCACTTGCTTGGCTGCCCGGCCGGAATCTTGTGCCTCGGCGATCTTGCCGGCACCGGCCAGCGCCGCACCGATCATGAAGATGGCATTTTTGATCACATACGGTTTGACCATGTCATTGACAATCACCGTATTGACTTGCGAAGCACCATAGGCCAGCAGCATGACCGGTATCGCCAGTTCAAACACCGCCGTGCTGGTAATGCCGCAAGCGCACACCGTGGCATCGTACTTGCCGGTGCCCAGCCCGCCCCAGTAAAGCCGCATTGACGTCGCACTTTGCGGGAACGGGATATTGAACGTCTCGGCATCGGGTGGCAGCGGAATGCCGAACACGGTATCGACCGGCCCCAGCAAACCGATATAGCGTTTCGAATTGTGGTTGTCGAACAGTTTGCTGATCACCGTGGTTGGATCTTTCATTTGATCCGGCCAATCCTTGACCTCGATTGCCTTGCCTGCGGTATCGAAAAACTCGGCGTACACAGACAGGTGGCGCAACCGGTCATTTCTGATGGTGGTGCGCAATTCGCCATAACTGCTGGTGGCAATGCTGCTTTTCTCCCAGCTTGTGATGCGCTTGCGATCCGGCGTGAAGTAACCGACTTCGATCTGATAGCCAGGATGCGGCTCGGCCAACGCGGTCTTCTCGATACTGATTTCCAGTTCGTCATGTTGTGCCGTCAGATAGAGCGAGACCTTGTATTGCGGCTGCGCATCGTTGAAGGAGACCAATGTGGCCGCCGTGTTTTCCTTGATGTCGCTTGCCGCAAATTGGCTGCGGCGCTGATTGACCATCACATAGGCATCCCCCGCCGCCAAGGCGTGCAAGAACTCTTCGCTGATCAATGCCTTGCCTTCGTGATTGGACCAGATTTCCTTGATCGACCAACCGCCCGGTTGCGGCGCGTGATAAGAGAAACCTTCCACTTTGATGCCATCGGTCGTGGTCAAAGACTTCGATACCCATTTGGTCTGGTCGGCGTGCAGTAGCGGCCCGCTGCTGCGCAACGAGGCTGCGTGGACGGCATCGTGCGACTCGGTGGTCTCGCCATACTGCACACTCCAGGTTTGGCCCTGCAACTCCTTGATCTGTTGTGAGGTTTTCAAGGCCAGCATCAGCGGCGCAGCCAGCGCATTTTTAACGCCCTGGTCGAGATCGAGTGTGAAGGCCAGTTTGCCGTCTTCATCGATCACCTGTTTGCCGTCATCCATCAATGGAATCGGGAAGCTCCAATTCTTGCCCGCCTTGGCAATGCGGCTGACGATGAGCGACTTGGCCTTCAGCGCCGAGACGATGCAATTGCGGATGATCTGCGGAATTTCACCATTCTGCTCGCCGTTGAGATTGATCAGTCCCGGATGCTGAAACATCAGCGCGACCGCCGTATCGAATGGGTCCAATACGTCATGCAGTAAATCACCGGAAATGTGCTTGGGCGCTTGCAAATTGCCTGCCTGCAGCAGCAGGCTCAACTTCGGATGCAGCGTCAGCATGTTTTTGCGACGCGCTTTTTCTTCATAGAGCAACTGGGTCTGGCGCGGCACATGTAGCGACAGCGCGCGGTAGCTGTCGGCGCTCTCGCCGTCGATCTGCACTTCCTGAGTGACAAAGGTCATATTCACCGAGTCGGCCGGCAGATCAACTTCAAGGTAATGATTGAAGTAGCGTTCCTGCAGCAGTTGCAGGTAGGGGTTTTCCACGCGCGCATCTGAACGCGTGGCTTTGGTATGGGGCTGCAGGCGGTACTGTTTGGCACCCAGATTGAAAAACAGTGGCGCCTCATCCTGTGCAATCGGGGCTGCGCTGAAATGCAAGATGTGCCGTTCGGTGGCAATGGTTTGTTCAGGGTTCATGTTGGCTCGCGAGAAAGGATGGCAAGGGGCGACCCTCAACACCTGCCTTGGGCAGATCTGCTGGTCGTGACGGGATGTTTGTTAGCGCTACGACGTTGCGATGGCGCGGCGGTGATGACCACGGCCGTTCGCGGCGCACTGCAGAGGAAAAAACAAAAATGGCCGTAGCAAGCGGTGTCGGACAGGACAGTCAATGTGGTACATACAAGCCCTTTCTTGTCATGCAAATATCCTGCCTGGGCTGCACAGGGGCACTGCATTGTTTGTGTTGTCGGCGTTGATGCAGGAACTACAGGCGACGATTATGGCGGCACCAAATGATCGACCTTGACCGTGCGTCTCAAAGTTGAAAAATAAATGTGGCGCCGGATGCGAAAGCTTGTCGCGGCAACATCAAATCGCAGCGCAATGACACTGAGCGTGGATGGGGAAACGCTACAGCCGGCGTCTTAAGGTGACATAAATTAAAACCTACTGCGGCAACTTGTTGGGTGATGGCTTTCGCACAAATTACCGACGCAATGGCACATGCACCACCACGAGCACCGCCGACGTTGCCTGCGCTGACCAAGCCTGCTAGCATACTACGCAGGAGATGGCATTCCTCCTGCCGTCCAGACAACCGCCAGCGGCATAACGCCGTGGCTGATGATGCCTACAGCACCCTGTTCAGACGGGACTGTAGGCATTGGCCAACGATTTCTGATGACCAGGCCAATATCTTATAAAATCCTGGCGCTATGATTGATTTCTCCTTCCCTGAACAACGCAAGCTGCTGCCCTATCTGGCTAAATGGTGTGTACTGGCTTGTCTGGTCGCGCTGCTGGCTGGCAGTGCGTCGGCATTTTTTCTGTTTGCACTGGCCTGGGCGACGCAGTGGCGCCAAGCGCATGGCTGGGCAATCTGGCTATTGCCGCTGGCCGGTTTTGCCGTCGGCTGGCTGTATCTGCATACCGGCAAATCGGTGGAAGCCGGTAACAATCTGCTGATCGATGAAATTCACGACCCCAAAAAAGTGGTGCCGCTACGCATGGCGCCGCTGGTCTTGATCGGCACCGTGGTGTCGCATCTGTTTGGCGCTTCGGTCGGGCGCGAAGGGACTGCGGTACAAATGGGCGGCGCGCTGGCGGACCAACTGACGTATCTGTTCCGGCTAGGCCCGCAAGATCGGCGCGTGTTGCTCATGGCCGGTATCGCCGCCGGTTTCGCCTCGGTGTTTGGCACCCCGATGGCGGGCGCCATTTTTGGCCTGGAAGTGCTGGCCATCGGCCGCCTGCGTTACGACGCTATCCTGCCTTGCTTCCTGGCCGCGATTGTGGCCGATCAGGTCGGACTGGCCTGGGGCGTGCAGCACACCCATTACGCCATCAGCGCCATCACGCCAATCGGCTTCTGGAGCATTGTGGCGGTGATGGCTGCCGGTCTGCTGTTCGGCTTGACCGGCATGCTGTTTGCCAATGCCACCCATGCGTTGTCGGGCGTGATGAAGCGCCGGATTGGCTATGCCCCGCTGCGGCCCTTGATCGGCGGCATCGTGGTCGCGCTCGCCGTGTGGGCCAGCGGCAGCCATCGTTATATCGGGCTAGGCATTCCGGTGATTGTGGAAGCTTTCCAGCAACCGGTTGCACCCTGGGATTTCCTGGCCAAGATGGCGTATACGGTGACCTCACTGGGCAGCGGCTTCAAGGGCGGCGAGGTCACGCCGCTGTTCTACATTGGCGCCACGCTCGGCAATGCACTGGCGCCTTTACTGCATTTGCCGTTCTCGATGCTGGCCGGGATTGGTTTCGTCGCCGTCTTCGCTGGTGCCGCCAATACGCCGATTGCCTCGACGGTCATGGCGATGGAATTGTTTGGCCCCGAGATCGGCCCGTTCGCCGCGCTGGCCTGTATCGTCAGCTATCTGTGTTCCGGACGCAGCGGGATTTATCATGCACAGCGGCTGGGCCAGGCCAAGGGGCCGGAAAGCCATGATGCGACAACCGCCGCAATGACCCTGTCAGCATGGCGCAACCGGCCTGCCAAGGTGGAACCTGCAGCCCAGGATGACGGTCCGGCATCCTGAATACGGCCGCCCGCGTCAGCCTGTGGTGACGTCGAAAATGGTGTGCCGCGTGCCGACCATGACTGGTGCCAGCGTCATGTCGTAGCGCACCAGTCTGGTCAGACTGGGATCAAGCAAGAACTCGGTCACCACGCTATACGAGAAACGCGCAACATCGAAGGTCTTGGCTGCGATACGGAATTCGTCACGCCGCCGCGGCCCATGCACCGAACGCCTGCTGGCATGCACGATGTCGCCTGATTGGGTGTGCCGGATCACGGTATCGAGGTAGTGCTGCAGCGGCCAATATTGCCAGAACACGATATGTTGCCCGACTTCAGCGCGGCCGCGCTGGTCTTGCGCGGCATCTTTTACGGCGCCGCTCGGGTGTGTGAGCGTCTCGATCTCGGCATCACTGAGATCAGCCTCAGTCATGCGCGCTTGTATCAGCAACCCGGCCACGCTGTCATCAAGCAGGCGCGCCACCCCCAGATACGGCGGGAATACCTGAATTGCCAGTTCACTTGGCCCGGAGGGTGTCAGCCTGACGACCAAGCCGCTGATTCTGCCGCCGCTGGTGTGCACCTCCAACGCGCCCTGCGCATGACGCCATTGCGGCGCCGCGCCGTTGAATGCAAATGGTACGGCATAGGACGAACCGGCCAGAATCTCGACCTCTTTATTGGCCGCCTCAATACCCTCATCCATGATCAACAACTGCAACGTTTCCCGGTTAGTGCGACACCACGATAGATAACCATCCCGACCAAATGGAAGCTTCCCTGCCTGCTGCTGACTGTCCCTCATGCATTCTCCTGTCGCAATGTCATCTGCCATCGCGATTCTAGTCCCGGCAAAGAGAGCCACTTGACCGTGCGTCTCATTTTTTGAAAATAATTTCATTTGCGCAACTTCGTCTTTGGGCTGGGCCGGTCGGGCAGGAACTCACCATGACGGACTGCCACAACGGCCCAAAAACGTTCATCGCAGCGCACCAATTGCGAGCGACGCTGCACCGCGGCACATCACAATATGAGATGTTTTTTTGTCAACGAGCCTATTACAAAATCCCCTTTTCGCTCTGCAACCCTTATACCAGCTGGGAGTTGGCAGCACTGGCACAAGCTTTGCTAATGAGAAGACATGGATCAACGACGATCCACCCATTTCTAATGCCGATCTAAAGACGGATCAGCAGGACAACGGCGTCCGCTTAGCTTGGCATTGTTGCCTTGCTGGGCGGACGCCTTTTTGTTTTTAACGGACACAAAATGGCAGACACTTCCCTCAGCAAAGCTAACCGCATCCAATTGTTCTCGCTGGGCTCGCCGCAGATGCGCGTGTTCCACCTGACCTGGATGGCCTTCTTCGTCTGCTTTTTCGCCTGGTTCGCCTGCGCCCCGCTGATGCCGGTCATCAAGGGGCAACTTGGCCTGACCATGGCGCAAATTGCCAACATCAATATTGCCGCCGTCGCCGTGACGATTCTGGTGCGGCTGGTCATCGGCCCCTTGTGTGATCGTTACGGTCCGCGCAAGACCTATACCGGTTTGCTGCTGCTGGGCGCGCTGCCGGTGCTGGGTGTGGGTTTTTCCCAAAGCTATGAAAGCCTTCTGTTCTTCCGCCTGTGTATCGGTGCGGTCGGTGCCAGCTTCGTGATTACCCAATATCACACCTCGGTGATGTTCGCGCCCAACGTGGTCGGTACTGCCAACGCCGCCACTGCCGGTTGGGGCAATGCCGGCGGCGGCGTGGCGCAAGGCTTGATGCCGCTGTTGCTCACCGCCGTGCTGATGCTCGGCGTGAGCGACACCATGGGCTGGCGTGTGGCCTTGATCGTACCGGGCGTGCTGATGCTGATCATGGCAGCCGTCTATTGGCGCTACACCCAGGATTGCCCGCAAGGCAATTTCAGCGAACTGCGCGCCGCCGGGATTGCCATTGATGGCAAGAATGGCAAAGGCGGCGGCTGGGCCAGTTTCCGTGCGGCCAGCGCCAACTATCGCGTGTGGATGCTGTTCGTCACCTATGGCGCCTGTTTTGGCGTGGAAATTTTCATCCACAACATCGCTGCCATCTATTACGTCGATCATTTTGGCCTGTCGCTCAAGAGTGCCGGTATTGCTGCGGCCAGCTTTGGCTTGCTGGCATTGTTTGCGCGTGCACTGGGCGGCATCATTTCCGACAAGGTGGCCCGCGTCGGCGGCCTCAATCGGCGCGCCACACTGCTGTTTGTGATGATGCTCGGCGAAGGTCTGGGCCTGCTGTGGTTTGCCCATGCCAACAGCGCCGCGCTGGCGGTCGTCGCCATGCTGTGCTTCGGCTTGTTCACCCATATGGCCTGCGGCGCGACCTATGCGCTAGTGCCGTTCATCGACCGCAAGGCGCTCGGCGGCGTGGCCGGGATCATTGGCGCGGGCGGCAATGTCGGCGCCGTGCTGGCAGGTTTTTTGATGAAAGGTCTGGGCGACACGCAACAAACGCTGAGCATGCTCGGCGTGCTGGTGACCGTATCGGCACTGTGTGCCATCGCCGTACGCTTCTCCACCGACCACAGCGACCAAGCCACACCGGTCGCCGCCAAACTTTCCGCCTGAGGAGAACCAAATCATGAACATTATCGTCATTGGCCACGGCATGGTCGGTCACAAATTCCTGGAATCCCTGGCCGCCAGCGGCGTCGCCGGTCTGAAGGTCACGATCCTGTGCGAAGAACCGCGCCCGGCCTATGACCGTGTGCATCTGTCCGAATTCTTTGCCGGCAAGTCGGCCAACGACCTGTCGCTGGTCACGCCCGGCTTTTTCGATGCCGGCAACAGTAGCGTCGCGTTCGACCTCAAGCTCAATGCCAAAGCACAGGCAATCGATGTGCTCGGCAAAACCGTCACTGTCAATGTCGCTGGCGTCGTGGAAACACTGGCTTATGACAAATTGATCATGGCCACCGGCTCCTACCCTTTTGTGCCGACCGTCGCTGGTAATCAACGCAAGGATTGCTTTGTCTATCGCACCATCGAAGACCTGGAAGCGATGCTGGAATGCGGCCAGCGTTCCAAGAGCGGTGTGGTCATCGGCGGCGGTCTGCTGGGTCTCGAATGCGCCAAGGCATTGCGCGACATGCACCTGGAAACCCACGTGGTCGAATTCGCACCGCGCCTCATGGCGGTGCAGGTCGATGACAGCGGTGGCCGCATCCTGCGGCAAAAGATGCAGGAACTGGGCGTGACTGCCCACACGCAAAAGAACACACTGGAAATCGTCGATGGCAAGAGCGGCACCCATCGCATGAACTTCGAGGACGGCAGCCATCTCGATACCGACATGATCGTGTTCTCGGCCGGTATCCGGCCACGCGATGAACTGGCCCGCGATAGCGGCCTGGTAGTTGGTGAACGCGGCGGCATCGTGATCGATAACAGTTGCCTCACCTCCGACGCCAACATTTACGCCATCGGCGAATGTGCCCTGTGGAATGGCCGCATCTTTGGCCTGGTGGCGCCCGGCTACGACATGGCGCGCATTGCCGCCAAACATTTGCTGGCCCATCTCAACGATGAAGAACTCAGCAGTGTGCCGCAATTCAACGGCGCCGACATGAGCACCAAGCTCAAGCTCATGGGGGTCGATGTCGCCAGCATCGGCGATCCACATGGCAAGGAAGCTGGCAGCCGCTCGTTCCAGTTCACCGATGAACGCAAGCAGATCTACAAGAAAATCGTCGTCTCGGAATCCGGCAAACATCTGCTGGGTGCCGTCATGGTGGGCGACGCCGCCGAATACGGCACGCTGCTGCAAATGATGCTCAACCGCATCGAACTGCCCGCGTCGCCAGAATTCCTGATCCTGCCGCAAGCTGACGGCAAGGCACTGGTCGGCCTTGGCGTCGACGCCCTGCCCGACAGCGCGCAAATCTGTTCTTGCAACAATGTCTCCAAAGGCGATCTGTGCGCCGCCGTGGCCGCTGGCGTCACCGACATCGGAGCGCTCAAGAGTTGCACCAAGGCCGGTACCTCCTGCGGCGGTTGTGTGCCGCTGGTGACGCAGGTGATGAAGGCCGAAATGAAGAAGCATGGCCTGGCTGTCAATAATCATGTCTGTGAACACTTTGCGTTTTCGCGCCAAGAATTGCACCATCTGGTGCGTGTCAACCAGATCAAGAGCTTCGGCGATTTGCTGGCACAACACGGCAAAGGCCTCGGCTGCGACATTTGCAAACCAGTCGCGGCCAACATCCTGGCGTCGTGCTGGAATGATTTTGTGCTCAAGACAGAACACGCCAGCCTGCAAGACTCCAACGATTACTTCCTCGGCAATATCCAGAAGGATGGCACCTATTCGGTGGTGCCGCGCATGGCCGGTGGTGAAGTCACGCCGGACGGCTTGATCGCGGTCGGCCAGGTCGCCAAGAAATATGGCCTCTACACCAAGATCACCGGTGGCCAGCGCGTTGACCTGTTCGGCGCGCGCGTGGAGCAATTGCCTGACATCTGGGAAGAACTGATCGCGGCCGGCTTCGAGACCGGGCATGCTTACGGCAAGTCGCTGCGTACCGTCAAATCCTGCGTCGGCTCGACCTGGTGCCGTTACGGCGTGGACGATAGCGTCGGTCTGGCGATTGCCCTGGAAAATCGCTACAAGGGCTTGCGCTCACCGCACAAGATCAAGTTCGGCGTGTCCGGCTGCACCCGCGAATGTGCCGAGGCACAAGGTAAGGATGTCGGCATCATCGCCACCGAAAAAGGCTGGAACCTGTACGTCTGCGGCAATGGCGGCATGAAACCGCGCCACGCCGAACTGCTGGCGTCCGATCTCGACCGTGCCACGCTGGTACGCTACATCGACCGTTTCCTGATGTTTTACGTGCGTACTGCCGACCGCCTGCAACGCACCAGCACCTGGCGCGACAATCTCGAAGGCGGGCTCGATTACCTCAAGCAGGTGGTACTCGACGATAAGCTCAACATCGCCGCCGAGCTGGAAGCCGACATGCAACATGTGGTCGATACCTATGAATGCGAATGGAAAAAAGCGGTCACCGATCCGGAAACCCGCAAGCGCTTCCGCCATTTCGTCAACAGCGTGGAAAGCGACCAGAACGTCAAATTCGTCGACGAACGCGGCCAGATCCGCCCGGCCACAATGGCCGAACGCAAGTTGAGCGTGATTCCCGTAGTGGCTGCCGAACCGGCATGAGCACAACATTGAAGCGAGGAGAACAACATGCATAGTGACCGTCAGCTCGACCATTGGATAGCCGTCTGCGCATTGAGCGACATCGTCCCCAACACCGGCGTCTGCGCTTTGATCAATGGTGAACAGATTGCGGTATTTCACGTCAACCAGGGTGATGCGCGCGTGTTTGCGATCGGCAATTACGATCCGAATGCGGATGCCTCGGTACTCTCGCGCGGCCTGATCGGCAGCCTTGGCGAGCGCATTGTGGTGGCCTCGCCGATCTACAAGCATCATTTCGATCTGCAGACCGGCGAATGCCTGGAAGCGCCTCAACATTCGGTCAGTGCTTATCCGGCGCGCATCACTGATGGCAAGGTGTGGGTGGCAGCATGAGCACGGTGCCGGCCACGCGCGTGACTACAAAACCGTCGCTGGTGGTCATCGGCAACGGCATGGCCGGCATGCGCACGGTGGAGGAATTGCTCAAGCTGGCACCAAATCTGTATGACATTACCGTGTTCGGCGCCGAGCCGCACGGCAACTACAATCGCATTTTGCTCTCGCCGGTGCTGGCCGGCGACAAGAGCATCGATGACATCATGCTCAACACGCGTGAGTGGTATGCGCAACAGGGCATCACGCTGCATGCCGGTGATCCGGTCGAACACATTGACCGGCGGCGCCGTACCGTGCGTTCACAAAACGGCGTCGAAATCCAGTACGACCGCCTGTTGCTGGCCACCGGCTCCAAGCCCTTCATCATTCCGGTGCCGGGTCATACGCTGCCGGGCGTGATTGCCTTTCGCGACATTCAGGATGTCAACGCCATGCTGGCGGCTGCGCAGCATCACCGTCATGCGGTGGTCATCGGCGGCGGCCTGCTCGGACTGGAAGCGGCCAATGGCCTGCTGCGCCAGGGCATGGAGGTGACCGTGGTGCATGTCAGCGACACCTTGATGAACCAGCAACTCGATAAACCGGCAGCGGCACTACTCAAGAAAGCGCTGGAACTGAAAGGCTTGCGTTTTCTGCTCAATGCCCAGACCGCTGAAATCGTCGGCCCTGAACGGGTGACGGCGGTGCGTTTCAACGACGGCAGCGACATCCCCGCCGATCTGGTGGTAATGACCGCCGGCGTGCGTCCCAACATCGCGCTGGCGCAACAAGCCGGGCTGCATTGCGAGCGCGCCATCGTGGTCGACGATACCTTGCAAACCTATGATCCGCGCGTCTATGCAGTCGGCGAATGCGTGCAGCACCGCAAGGCTACCTTCGGCCTGGTAGCGCCCATCTGGGATCAGGCCCGTGTCTGTGCCGCCCATCTGGCAGGCGCCGGTCATCGGCGCTACGTACAGCAAGCGACCGCCACCAAACTCAAAGTCACCGGGGTTGATCTGTATTCGGCGGGCGACTTCATCGGTGCCGATGATACCGAAGACCTGGTGCTGCGCGATCCGCGCCGGGGGGTTTACAAACGGCTGGTACTGAAGGGCTCGCAACTGATCGGCGCGGTGCTGTATGGCGACGTCAAGGATGGTCCCTGGTATTTCGACATGATCCAGAAACGCAGCAATATCAGCGCCATCCGGCATCAACTGTTGTTTGGCCAGGCCCTGTGCGCAGCGGCCAGTGCCGCTATCGATACCCAGCTCGCCTGAACGGAGTCGCATTGTGAATCTATCGCCCCCCCCGCTCACCGCTGCCGGTACGCTGACCACCTGCCCTTATTGCGGCGTCGGTTGCGGCGTGCGTGTCACGCTCGCCAGCGGTGCCGCCGATGCACCGCTGATCAATGTCAGCGGCGACGAACAACATCCAGCCAACCGCGGCCGCTTGTGCGTCAAAGGTTCGGCACTTGGCGAAACCGTCGACCTCAACGGCCGCCTGCTGTATCCCCAACAACGCGCCGCCGATGGCAGCTTGCACAGAATTGACTGGGACACCGCGCTCGATCAGGTCGCCGGCGGCTTGCGCAGCATCATCGAGCGCCACGGTCCCGATGCGGTGGCATTTTATGTCTCGGGACAATTGCTCACCGAAGACTATTACATCGCCAACAAGCTGATGAAAGGTTATATCGGCAGCGCCAATATCGATACCAATTCACGCCTGTGCATGTCGTCGGCGGTGGCCGGGTACAAACGCGCGTTTGGCGAAGATCTGGTGCCGATCTGCTATGAAGACCTGGAATTGGCCGACATGGTGGTGCTGGTCGGCTCCAACACCGCCTGGTGCCACCCTATCCTGTTCCAGCGCATTGCCAAGGCCAAGGAAAAGCGCCCCGAGATGAAGCTGGTAGTGATCGATCCACGCCGCACGGCGACCTGCGAACTGGCCGACATGCATTTGCCGGTCAAGGCCGGTACCGATGTCTGGCTGTTCAATGGCTTGCTCAGTTATCTGGCGCATCGCGGCGTGCGCGATAACGCTTTCGTCGATGCCCACACCAGCGGCCTCGGCGAAGCACTGGCCGTGGCCGATGCCGATTGCGCCGATCCGCATGAAGTGGCGCGCATCTGCAAGGTCGATGTCGATCAGTTATTGGCCTTCTATCAATTGTTTGCCGATACCGAAAAAAGCATCACGGCGTTTTCGATGGGCGTGAACCAATCCTCGGCTGGTACCGACAAGGTCAACAGCATCATCAATTGCCACCTGATCAGCGGCCGCATCGGCAAGCCCGGCATGGGACCGTTCTCGATCACTGGCCAGCCCAATGCCATGGGCGGACGCGAAGTCGGCGGCCTGGCCAATATGCTGGCAGCGCACATGGAGCTCGACAACGCCCTGCATCGCGATACCGTGCAGACTTTTTGGGATGCTCCGCAAATGGCGTCCAAGGGCGGCCTCAAGGCGGTCGATCTGTTCCAGGCGATTGAAGCCGGGCGGGTCAAGGCGGTCTGGATCATTGCCACCAATCCCATGGTGAGCCTGCCGGACGCCGATCAGGTCAAACGCGCACTGGCCAAGTGTGAACTGGTGGTGTGCTCCGACGTGATTGAAAACACCGATACCAACGCCTTGGCGCAACTGCTGTTGCCGGCCTTGGCCTGGGGTGAAAAAGACGGCACGGTAACCAATTCGGAACGCCGCATTTCACGCCAGCGCGCGTTTCTGGCCGCGCCCGGCGAAGCCCGCGCCGACTGGGAGGTACTGTGTCAGGTGGCCCGCCGCATGGGCTATCGCGGCTTTGATTTCACCAGCGCCCATGCCATCTTCGATGAACATGCTCGCCTGAGCAGCTACCGCAACGGCCCGCCACAGATCGCGCAACACAGCCTGCGGATGTTCAACCTCGACGGTTTGACCGGCATGAGTGCAGCTCAATACCACAGCCTGGTACCGATCCAATGGCCGGTCAGCCGCCGCAGCGACCAGGATGGCATCGGCACTGGCACCGCCAGGCTGTTCGGCAATCAGCGTTACGCCTATCCCGACGGTCGTGCGCGCTTCATCGCCACGTCGCCACGCGGACCAGCCCATTTGCCGGACGCCGATTTTCCGCTGACACTCAATACCGGCCGTGTGCGCGACCAGTGGCATACCATGACGCGCACCGGAAAATCGGCGCGATTGGCCGACCATGTGCCGGAGTCGTTCATCGACATGCATCCACAAGACGCGCTGCTGTATGGCGTGCGCGAAGGCAGTCTGGCACGCGTCAGCTCACGCTGGGGCGCGATGGTGGCGCGGGTGCAGCATAGCGGTGGCATCGCCCGCGGCAGCGTGTTCGTGCCGATTCACTGGAATAACCAGACTGCCTCCGACGCGCGCGTCGGCGCGCTGGTCAATCCGGTGGTCGATCCGGTATCGGGCGAACCGGAGTTCAAACATACCCCGGTTGTCGTGGAAGAGTTTCGGGTGTCCTGGTATGGTTTCCTGCTCAGCCGCAAGCCATTGGCACTCCATGACATCACCCATTGGACCCGCATCCAGGGACGCGACTTTGCCCGTTACGAGCTGGCCGGGCGCAGCCAGATCAACGACCACAGCGCCTGGGCCCGCCGCTTATTGGGGGTGCCGGACCTCGACGCCGATTGGCTCGAATACGAAGACAATACTGCCGGTGTCTATCGCGCCGTGCACGTCGATAACGATCGCATCGACATGTGTCTGTTCCTGTCGACCCGCCCTGACCTGCCTTCGCGTGCGTGGCTGGCTGGCCTGTTTGACAAACCGCAACTCGATGAAGCCGACCGCGTCGGCCTGCTGATCGGCCAGCCGCTGGAAAAAGGTGCCGATACCGGCCCGACGGTCTGCTCCTGTTTTGGCGTCGGTCGCAACACCATCTGCGGCGCGATCCGCAGCCAGGGTCTGAAAACCGTACCGGAAGTCACGGCCTGCCTGAAAGCGGGCGGCAATTGCGGCTCCTGCGTGCCAGAGATCAAGAAGCTGCTGGTGGAAACGTTGGCGGCCCAAACAGTCTCGCCCAACTGAGCGCGGCAATGCTAGGATAGCGCGGCATTGTCTGCGTGCCCGTCTGCCGAAAGGAAACCCCGTGTCCGCCACTGCCCGCTTGCCGCTGCGCTATTCGCGTTATTGCCGATTGCTGTTTTCGCTGGCGCTGCTCGCGGTGGCGTTGGCGGCATTACCTGTTCAGGCGCGCTGCCTGAGCGACTGCCAGACACGCATTGGCATTGTTTCGGCCTTCGGTGCCGAAGCCGATCTGTTGCTGGCGCAAACGCAGCGCAAGCGCGACTGGCGCATCAATGGCAACCGTTTTACCACCGGCATCCTGCGCGGCAATCCGGTGGTCATCGTGTTGAGCGGGGTCGGCATCGTCAATGCCAGCATGGTCACGCAACTGATGCTCGATCACTTTCGTATCGAACGCCTGTTGATGAGCGGCATTGCTGGTGGCGTCAGTCCCGACAATCACGTCGGCGATGTGGTGGTGCCAGAACGCTGGGCCTTGCCGCTGGAAGTATATTGGCATGGGGATGCCAGCGTACCGGCGCCTTGCGGCACCAGCGCCGGTGACCTCAGCTGTCTCGGACTCCAGTTGGCGCAGGAAGACGACAAGCCGCGCCCTGACTTCAAACTCGATACGCCACAAGGGCCAGTCAGCACCGGCATGTTCATGCGTGAGCAATTTGTCATGAACGCGATCAACGCGCCACAAGGCGAATTCCGCTTCGACTTCGCGGTCGATCCCGACATGCTGGCATTGGCGCGCAGCTTGCAACCATCATTGGCGCAATGCGGACCGAAGAACCCCAGTCTCTGCGTGAGCGTGCAACCGACATTGAAAGTGGGCGGCAGCGGGGTATCCGGCAGCGCCTTTCTGGCCAATGCCAATTACCGCCGCTATTTGTACGATGCACTACATGCGCAATTGATCGATATGGAGACAGCCGCACTGGCGCAAGTGGCTTACGCCAACCGGGTACCGTTCATTGCCTTTCGCAGCGTCTCCGACCTGGCCGGTGGCAATGACTTCAAGGATGTCGGCGCGTTCTTCGGCAGCGGCCTGGCCGAAGCCAATGAAGCCAGCGTGACGCTGGCTTTCCTGGATGCGTTCAAGGCCAGCAAGCGCCGTGCACGGCGTTAGAAACGCGGTTTGACGGTCTTCCAGTCAGGCTGATATTTGCGCATCTGGCGCACGTCGTCGCGGGAGCGGATGCCGCAGCCGAGGAATTGTTCATGCAGCTTGGCCAGTTGTTCGTGATCGAGTTCGACCCCCAGTCCCGGCGCCCGCGTAATGCTGACGCAACCATTGCGGATCGGCAGCTTACCGCCCTTGATCACTTCTTCATCTGCTTCCTGCCATGGGTAATGGGTATCGCAGGCATACGACAGATTGGGTACCGCGGCCGCCACATGCGACATCGCCATCAGGCTGATGCCCAGATGCGAATTGGAATGCATCGATACGCCCAGGCCGAAGGTATCGCACATCAATGACAAGCGCTGTGTGGCCTGCAGCCCCCCCCAGTAATGATGATCGGCCAGCACGATCTGCACGCTGTTCAAGGCCACGCTGCGGCGGAATTCATCAAAATCGGTAACCACCATATTGGTCGCCAGCGGCAAACCGGTACGCCGATGCAGTTCTGCCATGCCTTCCAGACCCGGCGTCGGATCTTCGTAGTATTGCAGATCGTCACCCATCAATTCGGCCATGCGCACTGCCGTCTCCAAGGACCAGTTGCCATTCGGATCAATGCGCAGTGGTGCTTTTGGAAACGCTTTCTTGAGTGCCTTGATACAGGCTACTTCATGCTCGGGCGCCAGCGCACCGGCCTTGAGCTTGATACTTTCAAAACCATTTTCATCGATCATCTTTTGCGCCTGCGCGACGATTTGCGCCTCGCTCAGCGCCTCGCCCCAGCCGTCCGGCGCATAAGGGCTGTCAATGTGCTGCGCATACTTGAAAAAAAGATAGGCGCTAAACGGTACTTCCGTGCGCACCGCGCCACCCAGCAAATCGACCAGCGGCGCATTGAGATGGCGTGCCTGCAGATCCAGCAAGGCCACTTCGAAGGCCGAATAGGTATTGCTGATGGCCTTGCTGGCATGCGAACCCGGTGCCAGTTCGGCGCCGGACTCGGCCGCCGGTGCCATGCCAGCGACCGTGGCTGCGATGATGGTGCGCAAGCCGTTGAGATTGAACGGATCGAGACCGATCAACTGATTTTTTACCCGTTCCAGTATCGCCAGCACCGGTGCATCGCCATAGCTTTCGCCAAGGCCGACGTGACCGTTGTCACTTTCCACCTCGATGATGGAACGCAGCGCATAGGGTTCATGGATGCCACTGGCGTTGAGCAAGGGAGCATCGCGGAAGGCAATCGGGGTCACGGTGACGCGGATGATTTTCATGGCGGAGTAATCTCAAGAGTGGCAAATGGGGAGAAAAAGCAAAGTAACAAACGACGCTTAGCGCCGCTTGCCCGGCTTACCGGTGCGAGCAAAAAACACCACAATCGCAGCCAGTACCGAAGTCGCAGCCAGTGCATACAGGCCACCTTCAATCGAACCGGTACGCTGCTCCAGGAAGCCAAAGGTGGTCGGCGCCACAAAGCCGCCCAAATTGCCCAGTGAATTGATCAAGGCAATCACGGCAGCGGCAATGCGGGCATCAAGATAGGCTTGTGGAATCGGCCAGAACAGCGCCGAAGCCGCCTTGAAGCCGACCGCCGCAAAACAGATCGCGACAAACGCAAACACCGGGCCGCCAAACGTCGACACATACATGCCGAGCGCGGCAATGAGCAGCGCCGCTGCGGTCCAGGCTTGCTGATAACGAAAGCGCGCCGCCAGGCCAGCAAACACCATCATCGCCACAATCGAAATCAACCAGGGAATCGAATTGAACAGGCCGACCTGAAAATCGGAATAATCACCCATTTTTCGGATGATGCTGGGCAGCCAGAAAGTGGCACCGTAAATGGTCAGCGACACCGAAAAATAGATGAAGCAAAAAATCGCAATCTGGCCATCGCGCAGCAGTTGCCACGACGACAGCTGACGTGGCTTGTTCTTGCTGCGTTCGACCTGTTCCTGCGCAATCGTCGAGACGATGCTGTCGCGTTCGCGCTGCGTCAGCCAACGGGCATCGTCGGGGGTTGAATCAAGCCACAACCAGACCACGCCGCACAAGACAATCGAGGCCATGCCTTCGATGATGAACATCCACTGCCAGCCATGCAGCGTGTCACCACCGATTTGCAACAAGGCCCCCGAGATCGGCCCCGACAAGATCGACGCCAGCGCCGAGCCGCTCAAAAACACGGCCATGGCCTTGCCGCGTTCCGCATTGGGCAGCCATTGCGTAAAGTAATAAATCACACCCGGAAAGAAACCGGCTTCGGCCACACCGAGCAAGAACCGCAAGACAAAGAACGAGGTTTCGCCTTGCACGAACGCCATCGCCGTCGCGGTAATGCCCCAGGTCAGCATGATGCGGGTGAGCCAGACCTTGGCGCCGAATTTTTGCAACAGCATGTTCGACGGCACTTCGAAGATGGCATAACCGACAAAGAACAAACCTGCGCCCAGGCCATACGCAGCCGTGCTGATACCAATGTCGGCGGCCAGATGGGTACGCACAAAACCGATATTGACGCGATCGATGTAATTGACGATGAACATGATCACAAACAGCGGCAACACGCGCTGCTTGATCTTGGTCACGGCGCTGTTGAGCACCTCGCGTGATGGCGACGCCTGCCCTGCGGCAGTGGCTGCCGGTGCTGAAATCATTGCTGGTCTCCTACCAATCTGCTGTAAGGCACACGCCTTGCCGAGCGTAGTGCCGATTAACTGCGTTTTATCGTACTTCACAAGATAAGGTATGTTATCGTACAACTTATTTTCTGCATTAAAACACTAATATATTAGTACGTCAATGCAGCAAGTTCATTTATCATGTTGCTTAAATAAGTAATCGTCAGCGATCTTTTGGCATTTTCGCCAACTAAGAGAATACGCTCGCGATGGTGTGCCATCGCCTATTGCTTTTCATGTCCAGCATGATTGACCAACCATGACCTCTGCCTTGTCCCCCGTTCCAGCCCCCCTGCTGCTGCCGATCCAGCCACTGGAGCGCTCGCGTCACGCCGCCCCGCAAGTCTTCGAACAACTCCGCGCAGCGATCATCAGCATGCAGTTAACACCGGGCACCGTGCTATCGCGCGCACAACTGGCGCAGCAATTCGGCCTGAGCCAGACACCGATACGCGATGCCCTGATCAAACTTGGTGAAGAAGGATTGGTTGATATTTTTCCGCAGCATGCCACCGTGGTGCGGCCGATCGACATTACGCTGGTGCGTCAGGCGCATTTTTTGCGACGCTCACTAGAGCTGGAGATCGTTCAGACACTGGCCAGTGCACCGGCACCGACGCTGCTTACCCAACTTCAGGCCGACATCGACAGCCAGCGCACATTGGCGGCCAGCGAAAATTACGCCGCATTCGTCGATGCCGATCATGCCTTTCATAGGCATATGTATGAAGCTGCGCAGATGCCGAATTTATGGACCCTGGCACGCCGTCATAGCGGCCATCTGGACCGGCTGCGGGCACTGCATTTGCCAGTACCGGGTAAGCTGCAGGCAGTGCTGCGCGACCATGACGCGATCCTGCAAGCGATTGCCGCGGCCGATCCACAGGCCGCGCAACAGGCCATGCGTGCCCATTTGTCGGGAACCTTGGCGCATCTGGATGAGATACGGGAGCGTTTTCCCGGGTATTTCAAGGATTGAACTGGGTGGCGTGGTATTTGCGCTAACTGAACGGCATTACGGCAACATGCCGGTTTTTTAGGCGTAACCCCTGCTGTGCTTACATCGATGCATCATCAGGTTTTCCCGGTTTGGCATCAATGCTGCTCGATATTACACGCGCACTGCGCTTGAAAGTCAGATAAGCCCAGCCCCAGTCGCTCATGACTAGCAAGCGATTGCGGAAACCGATCAAGAAATAGACGTGCACAAACAACCAGAACAGCCACGCCAAAAAGCCAGAAAACTTGAACCTGCCAACCATTGCCACGGCAGCCTTGCGACCGATCGTTGCGAGCGAACCGTAGTCGCTGTATTTGAAGTTTTCCAGCGGTTTGGACGCCATCTGATGACGGATATTGCGCGCCGCCACACGACCCATCTGCTTGGCCGCCGGCGACACCCCTGGTACGGGCTTGCCATCGGACAGCGCCGCCGCCAGGTCGCCAATGACAAACACCTCGGGATGACCGGGAATTGACAGGTCGCCCTGCACCACCACACGTCCGGCGCGGTCCAGCGGCGTTTTGAGGGTCTTGCCCAGCGGCGACGCTGCCACCCCGGCTGACCAGATCACCGTGCGAGAGGCCAGGCGCTGCTCACCATCGCGGTCGACGTAACGCACGCAGTCATCCTCGATGGCGGTTACGCGGCTGCTGGTACGTACATCCACCCCCAGCTTGACCAACTGGCTGCGCGCCTGTTCCGATAGATCGGCTGGATAAGCACCGAGAACCCGATCAGAACCCTCCACCAGCACCACGCGCGCCTGATGTGGATCAATGCGGCGAAACTCGCCGCTGAGCGTATGACGGGCAATCTCGATCAGGGTACCGGCCATTTCCACACCGGTGGCGCCAGCGCCAATGACGGTAAAGGTCAGCCATTCGCCGCGCCGTGCCGGATCATCCTCACGCTCGGCATATTCAAATGCCATCAGGATGCGGCGGCGGATTTCAAATGCATCGGCCAGCGTCTTCAAACCGGGCGCCAGTGCCGCCCATTCGTCGTGGCCAAAATAACTGTGGGTCGAACCGGCAGCGACGATCAAGTAGTCGTAGCCAATCTCGCTGCCATTTTCCAGTGTGACTACTTTGCGGGTGGTATCGATGTCGGACACGGCCGCCATCAGGCTGGTCAGATTGCGTTGCTCTGCCAGAATGCTGCGAATCGGCGCACTGATGGCCGGCGCCGACAAACCGGCGGTGGCAACCTGGTACAGCAAGGGTTGAAACAGGTGATGATTGCTGCGATCTATGAGGGTAATGTCGACCTTGGCGTTGGCCAGTTCGCGTGCAGCGGCTAAACCACCAAAACCGCAACCGACGATGATGACATGGGGCATGGCACTCTTTCTGAAAC
>Ga0066798_10000452_pt1 | contig 21086 bp, 21 predicted proteins | sample PersoiDNA2013203_FD_70961 | JGI IMG/M metagenome (GOLD analysis project Ga0066798, IMG submission 70961) | Permafrost soil microbial communities from the Arctic, to analyse light accelerated degradation of dissolved organic matter (DOM) -... | ecosystem: Environmental > Terrestrial > Soil >... | reverse complement strand
TGAAGGAATCACGCGACCGCGTCCGTGCCGCGCTGCAAAACTGCGGCTTTGAGATGCCGGCGCGGCGCATTACGGCCAATCTGGCGCCGGCGGACCTGCCCAAGGAATCGGGCCGCTTCGTTATGGTGCTAATATAGTGTTAGGTATTAAGATCATCTAAATCAGCATCATAGTTTATTGAAGCATACAGTCGGTTGGAGTCCGAGGAAGGCAAGCCTCAATTCGTCAAACGATGGCAGAGGCTGATTCGCTACGATCTTCCTTTTGAACAAGCAACATGCTTGCCTAAAGGAAGGGTTGTGACGTGATTCTGTTGAGCGCTACCAGGGAATATGTCATTGCCGGACGGTCGATGACGAGCTTCCCAATTCTTTTGAACAGCGACATGAGCAGTTGCTCGGAGGTCAACGAGTTTCTGCGCTTTTATCTACTTCGTGCCCAGATAGAGTCAGAAGGATCTTGGGAGCCCATCAGTAGGTCGCTTTATGACTATTTTGGTTTCCTCGAGGCGCACGGCCTAGAGTGGAACGATGTAAACCGTGGTGAGACCAAGAACCTCCTGGCTGCCTATAGAGATTATTGCTTTGAAACAGCGACGCTAGCCCGCAACACCGTCATCCTGCGCATAACGTACATCTGTGAGTTTTATAAATACGCACTGCGACAAGGTTGGCTAGACACGTTGCCCTACCAATATGAACGGCGCCATCACGTTAAGCCACGGTCTGGCTTCTTCGCACATTTGACAGCCGGTAATAATGCTGCTTTAGGTAATTCGGCAGTGCCACGCCGACATCGTTCTTTGATCAAGTTTTTGTCTTTGGAACAAGCGCGCCTGCTGTTAGGGGCAGCGGCCAACGTCCATCATGCAATCATCATTCGCACCGGCCTGCTGACAGGTATGCGCCGAGAAGAGCTTGCCACCTTCCCGGCTGCGTATGTCTTCGATCCAGGGAAGTCCAAGGACTTCGGAAACAATGTCAGCGTGACCCTTGATCCGACCGATGGCAATGGCATGCGAACAAAAGGTTCTAAACCACGAGTAATCTACATGGACCGCGAAGTCATGCGTGGACTGTATCGGTACAAGTCCCTCTATCGGGGGGAACGCTCTTCATTGACATCCGACCACCACCGCAACCTTTTTCTTAACAGAGATGGCCAACCGTTCGCGAACGCAGGGAAAGGTCTCGAAGCTATCGTCCGAAATCTGGGTAAGAGCATCGGTATTCATGCTCATCCTCACATGCTCCGTCATACCTACGCGACCCATACCCTCCACGCATTACAACAGCGAACACCCAGAGGGAGGGGTATTGAACCACTAGTATTCTTGCAACGACAACTGGGCCATTCCTCAATCACAATGACGATGGAATATCTTCATTTAATCGATCAAGTTGCTAATGAAGCAGCCCTTGCCTACGACGAAGAACTGAGTTTTTGGAAGGAGGACTGAGGAATGGCGAAGCGAAAAGTCTTTGTTCAGACCGATCTGTCAATTCCAATGATTGAGCGCTCTCAACAAGAACCTAACACAGTCCCCGTTGCACCAGAAATACCTCCGTCAGACACGGTGATTAAGTTTCAAAGAGGTACGCCCATGCTACCTTTTGACTTCAGCCCATGGTATGGATGTGGAATTGACCAGATTACTTATGCGTACCAGCGTCAAATCGAACGGTTTATCGCCCGACAGGATGCCGAAGTGACCCACACAACTGTTGCTGGATATTGCCATCTCGGCGGGAAATACTTCCTGGACTACTTGATGTTACGCAGCACGACTTTGAGGCGAGAACTGACATTGCAAGACATCAACCGAGACGTGATCGATGGATACTTAGGGTCAATTGATATAGAGGGCCTTGAACTCACGACGAAGTCCAACCGCTACAATCATGCCAAAGCAGTCCTCATAACACTGTGTAAAAGAGGCCTGATTCATGAGGTGCACGGCGGCGACAACGCCACCTTTCCTCCCAACCCTTTCCCTGGAAAACATCGTAAGCGCAGAGGCGCCCATCCTCTGACCAAGGCCGAGCGCGAAGCATTCAGAGCGGCACTTCGCCATGCGGTATCTCCCCTATTTCAATCAGACGTCAAAGTGACGGCCGACCTTTTAGTCTTCGCGCTACTCGTCATAGCACTACACACAGGAAGAAACACCACGCCCCTGCTAGAAATGGGTCTAGACTGCCTAATCCCTCACCCCAAGGCAAATACTTCGTTTCTCATTCTTTTCAAGCGTCGTGGTTATGCCCCTAGCAAGGTTGCAATTCGGGACGAAGAACCCACACTTAATCTCGGTTCGATTCCAACAATAAAATCGTCGGTCGCGCACTTGATTCGGATTCTAATCGAACATGCTAAACCACTTCAAGACTCTGCCCCCAAGGAATTCAAAGGCCGGGTCTTCCTCTTCCGAATGCAAACCACTGGACGTGGTCAAGGCAAGGTTGGCGATGTGTCAGCATTAAATGCAAGAAACTTGGCTAACGCCATCGGCAAACTCGTCAACCGCTATAATCTGAAGAACTCCGACGGAAAGCCGCTGCAAATCAACGTTAGTCGGCTAAGAAAGACCTTCGTGAATCGGATTTACGAGATTCTCGATGGCGATATGGCAGGAACTGCCGCTGCGGCAGGAAATACCCTTCGTGTAACAGACGTAAGCTACCTTCGCCCTAACGAGAACGCTGTTAAAAATTGGCGATTTCTTGGAGTTGCCCTCACCAACGAGCTAATCACGGCAACTCTAGGTGCAACTGAACGAACACCTGTTGGCCAATGCTCTGACGTACACACGGGCGAATACGCCCCGAAAAAAAACGCCGAGGTTTGCATGAGTTTCTTGAACTGCATTCGCTGTCGGAACTATGTTGTCACTGCTGACGATCTATACCGTGTTTTCAGTTTCTACTGGCGGATTTTTGCTGAGCGCTCCAAGATGAATGCCCAACGTTGGCGACGGCAACTTTCTCATATTGTGCGGCTTATTGACCGCGACATTGCTGAGACAGGCATAGCCCGTGGAATTTTTACGCGTGAAATCGTTGACCGCGAACGTGAACATGCACGCCTGAATCCACATCCATTCTGGCGCAATGAATCGCTGCTGGCCGAACTTGGTTCCTTTGGGGAGGATTCGCCATGACGAATGTAAGTCAAGATGCGGAGGCATCCAATGAGTTTCAATCTCAACCAAGTGATGTATTAACAACATCACCAGAGGAGCGGGAAAAACTCATTATTTCTATGCGTCGAATCGATGGACTGCCCAAGGTAGTTAGCGTCTATGGAGATGACGTCTGGTCACTAACAGGAAGCCCAGTCAGCACGGCCAAAGGAGTCTGCAAAATTGACTTCTTAGCCGTACCTTCACCACTGAGGAATGCCACTAAGGCGATGATTTATCGCTATCTGAGACGGGGCGTGCGCAATGCCCGTCGTCCCCAGGCGGCAACTGCCTCGGCCGTTTTCACCGACATCAACTACTTTCTGAATTTTGTTGACAGCATAGGAATCTCGAAACTATGCGACATAACTCCGATAACTTGTTCCGCTTATGTACAGTTCGCGCGTAGTAAGCTTTGCTCGCTCGGAGGAAGGACTCGGGCTATCGATCCCTCGAGCCGCACCATGGCCAAGACAACGCTGTACAAGCGTTTCGCTGCAGTTGAGAAGGTCTTCGAATTAAGCCAGTACACATACGATGCGGTGCGTCAGCATCCTTGGATTGATTCAAGCGCCGAAGTCTTGGCAGGCGGTCGTGACAATCCAGGTATAACCCCTTTGATCCCGGACGACGTGTTTACTAAAATCTTCCAGCATGCGTTCAAGATTGTTCAAGATGGCCCGCGTCTTCTCGATTTACGAGACGAATTAGAAAAGTTCGATTTGCGAACTGACGTTACTCGCAATTATGTTTCTGTCCTCAAAACCATATATCTGCGAGAGGCAGGGCTCCCTGGCTACCGAGAGTTCAAGAAGCAACTCGTGCTGATCCGGACTGCGTGTTACATCGTTGCGGCTAGCCTAAGCGGATGCCGATTTCACGAATTGGCAAATGCGAAGAAAGGTTGCTGTTACAGCACCGTCATCGATGGCGAGCAATTCTGGTGGCTTCGCACTAGGTCGTCGAAAACCTATGAGGGAAAAGCAGAGTGGATGGTACCTGAAGCCGTGATCAGGGCAATATCAGTACTAGAAAGATGGTCAGAACCATACCACGGCCAGCTAGATCAAGAAATTCAGCAGTACAAAGACGAAGATCCTACCGACATTCGAAGAGCCGAGGCAATGGATCATGTCGGGTCGATATTTGTAGGTGTCGATATGCTCAACGGTAATCTTGTGCGCACTATAGTAGTCACATCTCTGAATCAAGATCTGAAAGATTTTTCTGAATCCTGTGGTTTAGATTGGCCGCTTGCCACCCATCAGTTTCGGCGGAAGTTCGCGAACTATGTAGCTCGGAGTCAATTCGGAGATCTGCGCTATTTACGTGAGCACTTCAAGCACTGGTCGCTTGATATGACCCTGAGATATGCTCTCAATGAATCGCAAGAAATGGATCTCTACCTGGAGATTCAGGACGAACTAGACGACATCAAATATGCGACCGTTTCATCTTGGCTAGACGAACGACAGCCACTTGCCGGCGGATACGGGCAGAGCCTAGTAGATTGGCGCACACGCAGTGAATCTATTCCGATATTCAAGTCTAGATCTACGATGATTCTCTCCATCGCACAAAGCACACCGATTCGAAGTAACGGCCACGCTTGGTGCACCGCCGGCGACAACCTCTGCATCGGCAACGATCTCGAGCTCACAAGATGTGGGGACGGCTGTGACAATGCAATTATTGGCTCAGAGCATCGACACATATATCAAGGCTTATACAACCAACTGCGCGAGCTGCAAAACCTAGATGAGATCGGCCCTGGGGGCAGGGCCAGAGTGTCGCGTGACTTGAACCGATGTATCAAAGTTCTAAGGCACCTCGGCCATGATCCGGAAGTTAATCATGACATCGCGTAAGACTGCTGAGATTCGCGAAAAGGAGTTGCGGCTGGCGGTCCACCGAATTGAACAAGGGCGCTCCAACTCCAACGCGAAGAGCCTCACTGTCTCATCCGTTGCGCGAGAGGCAGGAGTATCCGCAGCCCTTATCCACAATCACTATCCCATAATAGCCGAGCTAATTCGCGTCAAGCAAGGTGCTTCGAGTCGCCAGAAGCGGGATGCCAAACAGTCCGAATTGCTGGTGCAAAAGAATAAAAATTCCGAGCTACGACGTGAACTAGATGAAATCCGCACCCAGCTTGCAAGGCTGGCGACAATCAACGAAATGTTGCTTATGGAGAACTCATCTCTCCGGGCAAGTCATGAAAACGACAACATAGTGGGAACTGCATATTTCGGTAAACTTGATCATTCAGGTCGCTGAGACGAACACTTCAGTTCAGCACCCGTGGCACTGGCCGAAGTGGCAACTGGGTCAGCGTTTCAAGGTTTTCTACGATAGTTCGAACTAGATTTGGATCGTAGTCTTCGCAGTCGACTTCCTCGTGTGTATCAATTTCTTTGGAAGAAGCGCCGAGCAACTCTGCAAGAGGAGCTATTAGGAGGCGTGCAGCTCCGTTCGGTGCGAACGTAAAGCGCCGCGCCAGATAAGCGGATGTGCCAAAAGTCATTTTTTCTCCCTGCGCGGGTGGAGTCAGCCGCTACTTTTACTGGCTGGCAGCTGCCAATCAGCTCTCCGCAACTCCCCCACCATTTTATACGGAACTTGCTTTAGATTACCTACAACACCAGCCTCTATTCTCTCTTGTCAGCTGTGATCTTTAACTTTGCCTCAATGCATCAATGTTGTTACACTTGATGCAACATAGGCGACGTAGGTTAAATGCTTTCTGACAACATAGGATCGGGAATGAAGTTTAAGTACGTCAATCCGAAGGTAGTAGAGGAAGTTATGGGCAAGTACGCTCTCATCGACTCATACTGGCTATCTTGTCTCATTGATGAAGCGCTGAACAATACGAATCAAGGCTATATTCAAACGACTGCCAACCGGCGTTATCGCGGCACACCCCAGGTCTCAGGGCCACTATCTGTAGCGACCTGCATCCAAGAGCGCCCCGACCTGCATTCAGCGGCTTTTTCGACCGGAATTAACTGCGATTGACGGCCAGGTCAAACCAGAGATAACTGCGAATGAACCTGCATTCAACCGCGCCGACCTGCATTCCATCGGCGCAAACCAGCAATAACTGCGACTGACCGACACACCATCAAAAGCATTCCCCGCGAACGACGCCTGGACTGACGAAATCGATGTTCGCCTTTGCGGTGCTAATTTCTGGCGCCTGCGAGGACGACGTTGGCAAATTGGGCGATCTGGACGCGGCAGCGCGCCGCTTCAGGCAATATGTCGATGAATGCAAACGAATGCGGCAAATCCGACCAAACCGTCAAATCTGCGGATGTGCCGGCGGCCCGTGCCCGCTCGACAGCGAGCCGACTGTCGTCCAAAACCAACTCGCTGTCGGACACATGAAAATGCAACGGCGCAAGTCCCGACCAATCCCCCAGCAAGGGCGAGGCTTCAGGGTCACTCGGGCAAGCACCGCCCAAATAGCACTGCCGTACCCAGGGCCAGATGATGGGCGTGAACATGGCGTCACGCTGCAAATTGGTCGTTACTGAAGGGCCGGCCCCGGTCAGATCCGTCGGTGGCGATAGCAATATGGCTCCGGCGGGTTGATTCAGGCCGCGCTGGCGCACCCGCATCATCAGTCCAAGAATCAGGTTGGCACCGGCCGAATGGCCGAGCATTACGATCCGCTGCGATGCGATACCGCGTTCTTGCAGCCACGCATAAATTCGGCAGCAATCATCGAGCCCAGCAGGAAACGGAAATTCCGGTGCCAGCCGGTACGCGACCAATACCACTGGCAGTCCACTGCGCCGGGCCAGATCGGCACAGAAGCGTCGATCGGTGTGGGGCGCGCGTAGCGCAAAAGCACCGCCATGCAGGTAGAGAATGACACCTTGCGCGACATTGAGAGTTCGGCCAATCCATTCGATCCGAATGCCATCAACGTGCTCTTCCTGGACCGACGGCGCGCGCCGACCAAGCGTACTCAGACGGTCGGCTAAGTAAAATCGACGCCGCACTTGGGCAACGCTGGGAAACGTATGCCAGAGTGGCTTCATCGACAATCGAAGGAATGTATTGACAAAAAATCGACGGATCATCGTTAGACCAAATTGAACTGGACTGCCGAGCTTACCATGTGCGCACACCCCGCAGAATCCACAAAGCAACACTTTAACCCTGCACTGATGGTGCTCCAAAAAACGGAGGTTTATTGGACTCATACGAGTCGCTTGCGAAATGTCGTTGCAAGCCGCAATTTGTACTCCATCATCCCTTTCCAATATTCAAAGTCCAGCTATACTTGAATTTCGTGACTTATTGGACATAACGCCATGCTGATCGGCTACGCTCGGGTTTCGACGGATGACCAGAACCTGGATCTGCAACGCGATGCGTTGAAGGGAGCCGGTTGCGAGCGCGTGTTCGAGGACATGGCGAGCGGCGCGAAGTCCGATCGCACGGGCCTGGCCGCATTGATGACCGTGCTGCGCGCCGGCGACACGGTCGTCATCTGGCGTCTGGACCGACTGGGTCGCTCGCTCAAAAACCTGATCGAGTTGATCGAGAAGTTCGAAGCGGCCAAGGTTGGCCTACGCAGCGTGCAAGAAAACATCGACACCACCACCAGCGGCGGCCGTCTGGTCTTCCATCTGTTCGGCGCCCTCGCCGAATTTGAACGCAACCTGATCCGCGAACGCACCCAGGCTGGCATGGCCGCCGCGCGCGTGCGCGGCCGGATGGGTGGGCGACCGACGCGGCTCGATCCCGTCAAGCTGGCATTGGCTTTACGGCTTCACCGCGAAGACAAGCACACGATCAAGGAAATCTGCCAGATGATGGGCATTTCCAAATCGACGCTGTACAACTACCTGGCCAAGGCCGACAGTCATGTCGTCGGGACGGCGTAAGCTGATACCGCCCGATTCGCTACTGCACTTGCGGCAGCGGCTGGATCGTTTGCCCCGCAAAAGTCCGGAGCGGACGGCGCAAGTGCAAGCGACCGCCGAGCTGTACGGCCTCTCCGCCAGCACCGTCTATCGCGCACTCAAGGATTTCCTCAAGCCGCGCGCTGCGCACCGTGTCGATCATGGCATGCCACGCCTGATGCCGCGATCCGAGCTGGAACGTTATTGCGAACTGGTCGCCGCCCTCAAACTCCGAACCACCAACAAGGCAGGGCGTCACCTGTCCACCAAGCGCGCCATCGAGCTGCTGGAAGATTATGGCGTCGAGACCGGGCAAGGCCTGGTGCGTGCGCCGCAAGGCGTCCTGACACGCAGCACGGTGAACGAATACCTCACGCGCTGGCACCTGGATCAGGCGCGTCTGCGCAGGCAACCGCCCGCCGTGCGCTTTCAGGCCGAGCACAGCAACGACTGCTGGCAATTCGATATGTCGCCGTCCGACCTGAAACACATTGAGGCACCGTCCTGGGTGGACCCGAACAAGGGCGAGCCGACCTTGATGCTGTACAGCGTGGTCGACGATCGAAGCGGCGTGTGCTTCCTCGAATATAGGTGCGTCTACGGCGAAGACGCGGAATCGGCGCTGCGCTTCCTGTTCAATGCCATGGCGGCGAAGGGCCAGGCCGAATTTCCGTTCCAGGGCCGGCCCAAAATGATCTATCTCGACAATGGCCCGGTTGCCAAGAGCCGGGTATTTCAGAATGTGATGCTGGCACTGGGCATCGAGTGGTTAACACACATCCCGGCAGGCAAGGACGGCGAGCGCGTGACGGCCCGCTCAAAGGGCAAGGTCGAACGGCCCTTTCGGACGGTCAAGGATGCCCACGAAACGCTGTACCATTTCCATCAACCGGAGACGGAACAACAGGCCAACGAGTGGCTGATGCGCTACTTGCTGCGGTACAACCGACAGGACCACCGCTCCGAACCACATTCCCGCATCGAGGACTGGATTGCCAATTTCCCTGCGGACGGCATCCGCGAGATGTGCACTTGGGAACAATACTGCCGCTTCGCCCGCGAACCGGAACGGCGCAAAGTCGGCATTGATGCGCGCGTCTCGGTGGATGGCACCGCCTACGAGGTGGAGCCGGACATGGCCGGTGAAACGGTGCTGCTGCTGTGGGGCTTGTTTGATAGCGAACTGTACGTCGAATACGAGGGTGTGCGAACTGGCCCCTACCATCCGGTGTCGGGACCAATTCCCTTGGGCCGGTACCGGGCTTTCAAGCGCGGTACCGCCGGCGAGCGGGCCGACCGTATCCGCTCACTGGCCGACCAGCTCAAGCTGCCCATCGCGGCGCTGGCTGGGGAGGATGTGCGATTGGCGCCGATGAGTTTGCCCAGCGAACTTCCAAAACAAGCATTCGATGCGGAAGCGCACGAATACCATTTCACCAGCGTCATCGCCGCCAAGCTGGCGATCGCCGACGACCTGGCGCAACCGCTGGCCAAGATCGCGCTGGCCGACCGTGCTTTCATCGACCAGGTGCTGGCCGAAACGCTCAACCGCGGCGTCGTGCTGGCGCGCGTGCGGGACTATTTCCGAAACAAACAATCAGGAGGGGATCATGCGGGTTGAGGTCATGCAGTATTACGGACTGACGCAAGCGCTCAGCCAGGCCGGCTACTACGAAACCGAGCACCACCAGCAGCTCATCAAGGACATCAAGGGCGCGGTCATGCAGGGGCGCCTGATCGCCGTCTGCGGCATCGTGGGCAGCGGCAAGACCGTCACGCTGCGGCGCCTCCAGCAAATCCTGAAGGAAGAAAATCGCGTGGCCGTGGCGAAATCGATTTCCGTGGAAAAGCACAGCATCAAGCTGGCCACATTGATTTCGGCGCTCTACTATGACCTGTCGCAGGACAAGCAGGTGCAGATCCCCAAGCAGGGCGAGCGGCGCGACCGCGAGCTCCAGGAGTTGGTGAAAAAGGGCAAGCGGCCCGTGGCCTTGTTCATCGACGAGGCGCACGACCTGAACGGCCACACGCTCATCGGCCTCAAGCGCCTGATGGAGGTGGTGGAGGACGTGGGCGGCCGGCTGTCGGTGGTCCTGGCCGGCCATCCCAAATTACGAAATGACTTGCGCCGGCCGACGATGGAAGAAATCGGCTACCGCACCGACATCTTCAATCTGGATGGCATCGCCGGCAGCCAGCGCGACTACATCCATTGGCTGCTTGGCGTCAGCACTGGCAACAAGGCCGAGCCGGGGACGATCCTCACGCCCGAGGCGATCGACATGCTGGCCACCAAGCTGCGCACGCCGCTACAGGTCCAACTGCACCTGACGCTGGCCCTTGAAGCGGGCTATCAGACTGGCGAGAAGCCGGTCACGGCGGAATTGGTGGAGACGGTGCTGTCGCGCCAGCTCGACGACTTGGAGCCGACACTGGCACGCCACGGCTACCGGCTCAAGGACATGGCCGAGCAGTTCGACGCCAAGACAGCCGAGATTCGCGCGATGTTCAGCAACCAGCTCGAACCGAAGCGCACGGCGGAAATCCGCGAGCGCATGTTGGCGGCGGGCTTGCCGATATAGTATCTACGCGAGAGCAAGGGGCCTTGCTTGCGGCGGTTCGGCACCGCTCGGTCAGTCGCAGTTATTGCTGGTTGGCGCCGATGGAATGCAGGTCGGCGCGGTTGAATGCAGGTTCATTCGCAGTGATCTCTGGTTTGACCTGGCCGTCAGTCGCAATTAATTCCGGTCGAAAAATCCGCTGAATGCAGGTCGGGACGTTCTTGGATGCAGGTCGTTACAACTATCAGGCGTGGTTGACCTTATGCTGGCTGACAATCTCCATCGTGCTGGCAGGCCTGCATGGAGCTTGTACGGGGGACTCGATTTCGACCTTGTCCTACAATATCGCAATCTTCCCGGAGACGCCGCGCCCACATTATTGACACGCGTAGCGCCTTACTTCGACCAGCCTCGGTACAGCCGTCCGATCGACCAAAGACGGGTGATCCTGCACGTCGATTTTCATGTGATAGATGGAACTGAGTGGTCAATTTCATTCCCTGTACAGATTGTGATGAAGGGGTACCCGAAGATTGCTGATGCCCATGTGGGGTACAGCCACAGCATTACCCTAGTCAATGACGATAGCTCGCTGGGAGCGCAACACTTTTACATTGGCGTAAGCAGACGAAATTGGCTACAGCGTATGGCCGAGCATTTCCGCGAAATCCGAAACGGCAGCAACAAGACGTTCCATGCTGCTTGGCGTCAGTATGTCGGCACCAAAAAGGCTCGATTGCATTCCGAGCTTATTGTCACCAACCACACTTTCAAGCAAATTATGGACTGGGAGGAAGAGCAGGTTGATCTGCAAAAGGGACAAAGCACGTCGCTCAACATGATCCCAGGTGGATTCAAAGGAATGAAATTCCTCCATGAGCACCGCCTGTTGGCGAGCATGAATGTCACCCTGGAAGAACGTGAAAAAGCCATTACCCTGCATGAAGTCATTAATCCGCGTGCCAGCATTCCAAATCTACTAATCAGCGCGCTTTGGAAAGACCCTGAATACGCCGCACTTGTGATTTGTGGGGCGGAGGGTCGACTGTCGCAGGACCAAGTCAGAGAAATTCGCTCCCTTGCGACCCAAGGGATAGCGCATGAGGAAATCATGAATCGCGTTGGTGCCCGAAACATCCTGCAGGTTCGGCGTGTGGCAGAAGGTGACACGTACATGCGAATCAAGTAAGACAAGGCGACTTCGGGACGTTAGATGTAGCGGCTCGCGTTTGAAACCGGCCGTGCTCGCATTCGACGCCGATTTCGGCTCGAATTAACTGCAAATGACGGCGGGCAACCTTGCCTTTCGAGCGGGCCGTCGTGCGCGTTCCGTCCTTGCCGGCCGGGATGTGCGTGAGCCACTCGATATCGAGGGCCAGCATGACGTTTTGAAACACCCGGCTTTTGGCCACCGGGCCGTTGTCCAAATAGATCATCTTCGGCCGCCCCTGGAACGGGAACGCGGGGTCGGGCTTGACGGTCATGGCGTTGAACAGGAAACGCAGCGCGGACTCGGCGTCCTCGCCATATACGCAATGGTATTCCTGGTAGCCCACGCCGCTGCGGTCGTCCACCACGCTGAACAGCATCAAGGTCGGGACGCCCTTTGTGGGGTCGATCCAATCGGGCTTGTCGATGTGCTTGAGGTCGGACGGCGACATATCGAATTGCCAGCAGTCGTTGCTGCGTTCTGCCTGAAAACGCACGGCCGGCGGTTCGCGCAACAAATGGGGCTGGTCCAGTCGCAACAGGGACAGATAACGATTGACGGTCGGGCGCCGCAGCAGGCCCATGGGCGCCTTGACCAAACCCTGCAACGTCTCAACCCCATGCTCCTCTATCAATTCGATGGCCCGCCCGGTGGACAGGTGGCGTCCGGCCTTGTTGGTGGTGCGCAGTTTCAGCGCCGCGATCAGTTCGCAATAGCGCTCCAGCTCCGCTTGCGGCAACATACGAGGCTTGCCGTGGTCGGCGCGGTGCGCGGCATGCGGCTTCTGAAATGCTTGCAACGCCCGATAGACGGTTGTCGCGGAGACGCCGTACAGGCTGGCCACGGCGGCGATTTGGGTGACACGTTCCGAACTCTTGCGCGGTAAACGGTCCAGCCGCTGCCGCAACTGCAGCAGCGAGTCGATAGGGATCGTCTTATTCCGGCCGATCATGGCGGGCCAGCGCACGGTACACGGAGGCGCGGCCAACGCCGAGCCGCCGTGCGATTTCCGTCGCGCCCAGCTTCTCTTCGACGCGCAGACGTTGGACCTCGGTGGAATCCACCGACGGCTTGCGTCCATGGTAAACGCCACGCGCCTTGGCGGCGGCGATGCCCTCAAGCTGGCGCTCACGTCGGAGATTGGTTTCGAATTCAGCGAACACGCCCAGCATGTCCAGGAAGGCCTTGCCCGCCGCGCTACGGGTGTCGATGGGTTGCTCGGTCGCCTTGAGGGTGACGCCGCGCTCCTTCAATGCGTACACGATGTCCTGCAGGTCCTTGATGCTGCGCGCGAGGCGATCGATCCTGGTCACCACCAGCGTGTCGCCACGCCGCAAAAAATCGAGCAGGGTCGCCAGCTCGGTGCGGCCGGCGCGGCTGGTGCCGCTCGCCTTCTCGGCCCGGACCACGTCGCAGCCGGCGGCGCGTAGCGCCTGCTCCTGCAGGGCGAAATCCTGGTCGCTGCTGGAAACGCGGGCATATCCGTAGAGCGCCATGGGTCGGGTTCGTCTCGATAGGCTTTAGAACTGCCAAAATTACCATATCGATAACGGAAAAACAACCCTATTGAGACGAAATATTCGTCTCAGTCAAATGGCCCGTTTGGGTGTACCTGTACGGTACAAGCGTCCACAGGTAACTTCCGCTCGCCGTTTCGGATTGCAGAACAACTCCATGCAATCCGAGTTAAGCACTGTTGACGCGGCCGTTGGCATTCTGTGCTCCATCGACCGGTTGAAATCAACGTCTGGTAACACACAGACGCATTGATCGCGAGCGCCTACTATCATGTCTTGCGTCTGAATTTGTGGCGCCAACGCCCCACACCGACATCCAATGCGGATGCTTCAATTGTCAGGTTATTGGGGGCACCCGCGGGAATTGCCATGATGCATGATTTTCTAGTTGAAAACCGGGCCGAACTTGAGCGGCGTTGTCGTGAGAAAGTCGCAGATCGCCCCGATAGAGCACCGAACCAGCAACAGTTGGAACAAGGTATTCCAATGTTCTTAGACCAGATCATACGGACTCTGCAAGCGGAGTGCCGAGGGGCCGCGACCGAAGCTATCGCCGTGTCAGGTCCTTCGTCCGGCGATCCTGAGCGCCACGCCGAAGTGGGCGTCTCGGCTGCCATTCATGGCGCCGATCTCTTGAAATTGGGATATACGATCAATGAGGTAGTTCATGACTACGGTGACCTTTGTCAAGCCATCACCGATCTTTCGATTGACATCAACGAGGAATTTAGCATCGACGAGTTTCGGACGCTCAATCGCTGTCTGGACAACGGCATAGCTGATGCCGTGACCTCCTTTAGCGAGCATCGTGACCTAGTGATTGCCGACGGGCAAGCGTTGGAGACCAATGAACGCTTGGGTTTTTTTGCTCATGAACTGCGCAATCACCTGCACACGGCAATGCTCGCACTGGCGGCAATCAAGTCGGGAAAAGTTGGCTTGGTCGGCCCCACTGGAAGCGTGCTTGATCGCAGCTTGGTCGGTCTGCGAGGACTTATTGACCGCTCGCTCGCTGAGGTCCGCATCGGCCCGGGAATGATCTTGCAACGATCTGATTTCAGCCTTGCGAGCTTTATCGGCCAAATAAGTTACTCGGCCAAATTGGAAGCAGAATTGCTGAACTGTGGTTTTCAAGTTGAGCAAATCTCCTCGACGCTGATGGTCGACGCGGACAAGGACTTGCTCTTTTCGGCAGTTGGAAATCTGCTGCAAAACGCGTTCAAATTTAGTGGGAAAGATGGGGTAGTCACACTCAGCGCTGACGGTGGGGCGGACACAATACGGATCAAAATTAAGGATAGTGGGCCCGGGCTGAGCGCGGAAGCCGCGCGAGATATGTTTTTACCATTCACGCAGAGCGGGGCCAACAAGAGCGGGCTCGGACTTGGACTGTCCATTGCGCGACGAAGTATTGAAGCGAATGGCGGGACGCTAACGTGCCAAAGCAGGCTCGGCGAAGGTTGCTTATTCATTATCGAGTTACCATTTAACTCGGGGCCGATAGATACATCTAGCTCATAATCAAGGCCAGTGCAGCAGCGATGATCCAGCGCACTTTGTGGAGCAACAGAAGCGTATCTATCGATACCTGCCTTGGAGCGTTTCCTGACCCTCAATCAGGATGGGTAATGTTGCATGACAGCCAGCCGATAGACTTAATCCTTAAAGGCCGAACACAATTTCCGCTTTTGATCCGGCCGCCTGATCTGCATCCGGCATCCAACGCCCATATACCCTGGCAATCATTGTCCAATCAGCATGCCCCATCTGTTTTGCCACCCACATAGGGTGCTCACCTGCCGACAGCATCATGCTGGCATAGGTATGCCGCGTCTGATATGGGTTGCGATACCGCACCCCAGCGTTTTGCAGGACGCCAGTCCATAGTGTCTTACGGATTGGCTGGTCACCCTCCCAGCGCCGCTCCAGGCGCGGATTTTGAAACACTTCCTCGCCCTTCACCCAGGTGAATGCCTTTTGTTCCTGCAGCGCATGCATGGCACGCTCCAGCAGCTTGTACGCTGTCGATGTCGTCAGAAGCAATCGCGGCAAGGGCTTCACGCATGACGATCTGGCGCACCAGTACTGCTATTTCTTCGCCCTGGTAGTTGGCGATCGAGGAAACAAGCTGGTGCTCATAATCGTCCAGGCGCAGCATGACTTTATGTTTGCGGATACGTTTTGCATCGGGGTACATGGGCCTGCTCCTGTGCAGTTAAGCTTGATGGACAAGGGAGAATTGGTCTAGTTCGGCCTCGTATGATTGCAGGCCACGCAGCAGCATCAGGCGCATAAATGACGCCCGTGAACGGGAATCTTGCTGCGCAAACTTTTCCACGCGCTTAATCTCTAGAGGGAGCAAGCGAATAGGGATGGGCTGCGAAAGTGGGTTCTTCGGCTGCCGCGTCACGGGGGCGATAGTTGTCATAAGGTATGATTTGTATACGTCACATGGTAATGACGTAAATATAGTGCGAAAAACCGCACTTGTAAAGTAAAAGGTGAGAAATTGCGTGAAATTATTGGAGTGCGTCTTAAGGCTGAGCGTGAACGACTTGGCTATAACCAGGCTGATTTTGCGGCAGTAGGTGGGGCTTCAAAGCGTACGCAGATCGATTGGGAGCAAGGGAAGCAAGTACCAAACGCGGAGTTTCTAGCTGCTGTTTCGGCAATTGGGGTTGATGTGCTCTATGTTGTAACGGGCCAATTCACGCCAGGGAACTTGAGCGCGGACGAGAGCGAAGTTGTCGCTGGATACCGCAAGATGGATATTCGCGGAAAGGCCGGCGTGCTTGGCCTAATCGGCGGAATGAACCAGCCGCAGAACCTTGTGCAGCCAGTGCACCATGGTGATATTGGCCAAAATATCTACGGTAATATCACCGGGCCAAATACAGTAAAAATGCCTGACAAGCGTAAGAAGAAACCCATTTAAATGGGATTTTTTCCCTCACCAATAGAGAGTGAGAGAGTGCTTCATTTTGTGTAAAATGTTGTTAAATTGAAATTATAAGTTGCAAAGATGTGGATTTCGGAATGGATAGACCAGAATTTAGTGGCGATGTTGGGCAGAATGTCTTTGGAAATATTGTTGAAGCCCCCCGGCTGAACAATGTAGTTACACTGCACTTGGGCGCAGAAAAAATTGACGTTGAATTAATTACCGATTTCCAACGACGTCGTATCAATGCTCTGGTGAAAGACCTTTCTGCACTTACAGGTGACCATCCCTTGGACGTTTACAGAATCATCATTACCGACTTCGGTTTAAAGAAGATCAAAGAGCTACCACTTGCGAGGTACTCGGAAGTAAAAAATCTATTGGAGACTTGGATAAAAGATGCTAAGTCTGCCGATATCCCTACAGACCAAGGCGAAGCACTATCAGAAATTCCTGCATCACCGCGACTGGTTGTGGAAGGCAATGCTGATAATTCCTGCCAAGTATGTGAGGAGCGAGCCGCTAACATCAGCAAGCTTCAACGAACTGCAAGGGTACGATTGATTTTGCTTAGCATGTGTTTAGCTGCGTGCGGCTGGCTACTATACAAGTCTCCTGTGAGCGGGGAGTCAAGCACTTCCTCCTTAGATAGTAAGTGCTACATTGCCGGAAAATCCTACTCGACAGGGCATATTGAAAAATCTAGGGGAAGCGTGCCCGTTGAATGCGTCGGCGCCACTGGCGATTTGCCGGCTATGTGGCTTCCCGCTAATCGAGCGCATTAACGGCAGCGGTTGCATTGTTTGCGGCCTAACACTTCTTGATAGTTGAAATGCGTGAGCTGTGTGCTTAGTGCGGTTGCAATGGTTTCCGGATCAGCAGCCGCCAAGATGGCGGGGTCAGGTCTGCTATTCGGACACGATCTCAGCCTTGGCGTCTAGACTCACAGCAAGTTGTAATGAACTAATTGCCAATACGGCACGACTCACTATGCTGCGTATGCGTATTGACGCTGAGCTTACGTAGAGACTTCAGCTTGGGGATTCGCACAGTTGTGTCTGTGTCGGAATGGCAGACCTGACCCTCAAACCCGAGTCATAGCCCCGCATGCCCTCCATCCGCGACAGCCACGCGCCAGCGCGGGCAGACGCACGGTTAAGTCTTCGAGGGCAATCGCCATCTGAATGGTTGCAGGACGCGCAGCGACTCGTCGTATCATCTGACTGTTCGGTGGTGTGACGATATCCGCTGCCGTCTTATCATCACGCGCCAGATAATGTGCGATTGACAGCGCCTGCTCTACCCAGCCAATTTGGTCGGTTTAGTTAAGATTAACGACGCTTAAGTTGGTTCATCGATAACTGTTCAGGCTTACGTTGGCGTCATGTTGCTCCGCAGGCGTGAGCGTTCGGTGTCCGAAGCTCATGACCCGGGTGATCTGCCAGGTTTTTCCTAAAGACTTCCAAATAATCAAGAACTTCGCCGCCCCTTCGCATTTCCCTGTGGCGATGTCGCAGAACTGATGCTCGCCTTCTTCAATCGCACCGAAATCTTTGATGGGATAGATGTGCAGCGACGATGGGATCAGCTTCCGTCGAACCTTGCCGCAAATGTACTTTTTGGTGTTGGCAATCACGGTTTCTCGGTCGAATGTAGCGCCGCCCTGATCGTGGTAAAACTCGACGTCCCGAACAAAATAACTGCCAAATACCTCCAGCGAACATTCGTTATAGGCATCGAATACCTTGGTGTCGAGCCCGGCGATCACTTCGGTCAGTGCGGCGTCGTCGGGCGCCGGTTGTGCGTGGGCGCTATTCAATAACGCCGATAAAAAGATGGCGGTAAGCGTCAGTTTTTTGGCACTGGTTTTCATGTGGCTACTTTCGAGGGAGAGGCTGGTTAGTCGATCTGACTGCGCAGGAAACGCAGAAAGGCGGGGAGTGTGTGCACGCGTTCGAGGATGGGCAAGATCATCTTGTAGCCGTTGTCGCTGTTTGTGAATATCACGACGCCGTCGTTGGTCATGCGATCGACATAGGCAAATGTGAAGATGCCGTCATCCTTCCCGGTATGCATCATAAGCATGTGCTTATCGAAGCCCAGTATTTGCCAACCCAGTCCAAAACCGGCAAGCGACGGACAATCCGCTGCCTTGCTGCCAATGCACAGTTGATGCGCCATGCTGACCTGGCTGCGGTCGCGTTGTTGCGCGATGGCGCCTGTCAGGCCCCGGTCGGCCAGGACGTCCAGCATGAAAACAGCATATTCGCCGGGCGTGCTGTAAGCCAGGTCCGCAGCGTTGTATTGGGCGGGTTGTACCGCGCCCAGCGTGTTTCCAGCTTGATCTGTTGGAAGAGCGATGCGCCCTTTGAAACGCGTCTGGAAAGTGTAAGACGTTGAACGCAACTTGAGAGGACCGAACAGCAGTTTCTGCGCTAAGCGCTCGAAAGGTTCATGCAGTTTATGTTCAGCATACCTGGCGACGTATTCATAGCCTTCTCCGGAATAGCTCCATTGCGTCCCTGGATCCTGCATGAAAGCTAGTCCGCTTCGTTGGTCACGCCAGTTCGGTAAGCCGGTCTGATGGCTCAATGCCATGCGCGGCGTCAGCAACGCCCGCCGTGCATCGGCCGAAAGATCGGGATCACTCCAATAAGGATCCATCGATTCATCCAGCGCTATACGGCCCGTCGCTGCCGCACGCAAAATGATTTCCGCAGTCAGGGGTTTGGTGAGCGATGCGATGTTGTAGAGCGTTTCAGAGGTCGCCGCGACACCCGGGCTTTGCTCTCCAAAAGCTGCGACATGGACGATCTTGCCTGACCGGATCACGGCAAAAGAAACGCTGGCGACCTTGTATGACGTGAGCATCTCGGGAATCGCGCGATCCAACGCTGCGTCGCTGTTTCCGTCTGCGCTGGCTGGTGCGGCCTGGGCTGACGCGCTCAAGGTCAATATCAGGCTGGCCATCATCCAGAAAGTAGGTTTTCGCATGGTTGGGATCTCTTGGTCGTGAATGTCACAGTATAGGTAGAAATAAGTGGCATTGGAGGCGAGAAACGACGAATAGCGCCATTGGGACATAAACGGTTGATTAGGGGGGAGATGACAACACAAAAAAACGGAGCCGCATGGACACCGTTTTTTTATGCAGATACGGCAGCTTAGCTGTGCCCTACGCCTGACGCCAGGTTGAAGCGTAAGTTGACGGCACAGGTTCATGCCGCTTAGGTGTTCGCTCCAGCTTGCGTAGCTTTTCAAGATTCCTCGCTGTTCTCCCGTATGATTTCACGCACCTCTTTGATGTGTTCCCACGCCAGTTTCGCCGCCCGCTTGGCGCCGTGCTTGCTCTTATAAACATGCTCCAACGTCTTGAGAGTGCCTGTGGCCCCGGCCATTTCCTGTCCCGTCTTTTTCTTCTTCGCCGCCACGTCCTTCCACTTCGCCACCACGCCCGTGATGCCTTCATCCGGGTCTTTCTCGTCCTCGCGTTCGGCCTCGACCTCTTCTGTCTTCGTTTCAAATTCCACCCGCGTGGTAAAGCCGTTGCCGCCCAGGCTGTGCGTGACTTTGACCGATAGCCATTCGGTGGCGTCGATCTCGGGCTTAAAGCCGGTCACCGTCACGGGCGATTGCGGGAACACGGCGGGGTTGCCCAGAGCCAGGCTCATTTCAAAGGTGGCCAGGCCGCGCAGGATGCGCTGCCATTCGGCCACGGCTGCCGCGCGCGCGTCCGTTTCGTTGGCAAAGGTGGTGCGCAGGCGCTTGCTGTTGCCGGGCACGCCGGCCACCACGCTGCGGCGGCGCGCGTAGCGCTCGTCGTGCCAGAAGGCGCGCACGCCCGTGTAGGCGTCGCTTTCGGCGCTGTGGTAGCGGTGGCCGTCGCCCAGGGCGCGCGTGATGGGGATCACGGGCAGCGCCTTGCCGCTGGCGGTGCGGCTCTGGTTGATGGGGATGAAGAGCAAAGTGTCGTTCTTGACGGTGGCCACCGCGTCGTATTTCCTGCCCAGCCTGCGCAGGAAGGCCGCATCGCTCTCATGCGTCTGGTCGATGTGCTCGACGGCGGTGTCGCGCAGGCGCGCCGACACGCCCGACGCCAGCTCATTGCGAAAGGCGATCGCCTCGATGATGGCGCCCAGGGTGGTCTTGTGAAAGCTGTGTTCCTGCTGCTGCTTGAACGTGTCGATCAAGTTGGCCGACCTGGCGCGCAGGGTGATGGTGTCGGGCGCGCCGCTGTGCTCCACCTCGTCAACGGTGAACTTGCCCATGTCCACCAGACCGGACGCTTGCCAGCCCAGCGCCAGGGCGATCTGCGCACCGCGCGGCGGCAGGGCCAGCTTGCCGTCGCTGTCGTCCAGTGCAATGTCGAGCTGGTCGCTCTCGTCGCCACGGCACAGGGTCAAGGTCAGATTGATTAGCCGCGGTGACACGATGGCGGTCAAATCCTTGTCCTCGATGCTGACCTTGAAAGCGGGGATATGCTCGCTCATTTGAATTTGTCCGCCGCGCTGCCGATGGCGCCGCTGATGCTGCCGCCAATCTTGTCTTTCATTTCGCTGACCACGCCGCCATATTTCGACGTGATGCCGCCCACCACATTGCCGACCACGCTGCCCACGGCATTCCTGGCCGCGCCGGCGATGCTGCTGGTCATGCCGTCGATGCTGAGCATGTTTTTCAGGTCGCCGATGTCGCCCAGGCCGACCATGGCCAGCACGCCGTCGTCGTCGCGCTTGAGCGCAATCGAGAACTCGACGCGG
>Ga0066798_10000449_pt1 | contig 21300 bp, 20 predicted proteins | sample PersoiDNA2013203_FD_70961 | JGI IMG/M metagenome (GOLD analysis project Ga0066798, IMG submission 70961) | Permafrost soil microbial communities from the Arctic, to analyse light accelerated degradation of dissolved organic matter (DOM) -... | ecosystem: Environmental > Terrestrial > Soil >... | reverse complement strand
CCGGGAACCCCGCAGGGGCGACGTAGTAGCGGTCGCCTTTCTTTGCTTACTTATCTTTGGGCGAGACCAAAGAAAGTGAGCGGCTGCCGGGCCGCCCCCGGCTAGGTTGTCCGAAGAAAGAAAAGATTCAGCTACGTACTGAGGTAAGAGGCTGCCGAGGCGCCCCCGGCTAGGTCGTCCGAAGAAAAAAAGCATCAGCAACCAAGAAAAGCCGGCTTTTTGAACTCAGGTTCGCCTTTTTTCTTGTCGCCCATCAATTGCTGTTTAGCTGCCTTCGCTTTGTGTCTCGGCAAAGCCCAGCGCGGAGGAAATCTGCGCTGCTGTGGTCACCAGATCGTCGACCCATTCTTCCTGCAGCCGATCAGCTGGTGCCGAAATTGACAAGCCCGCGACCAGCTTGCCGGAATCGTCGCGAATGCCGGCGGCCATGCAACGCACGCCCAGTTCCAGCTCTTCGTTGTCACGCGCATAACCCAGGCTGCGCACCATGCTCAATTCACGTTCCAGTTTGGCCAGATCAGTGATCGAATTCTTGTTGTGTCCGGCCAGCCCGGTACGGGTGGCGTAGGCGCGCACCGCCTTGGGATCATCGATGGAGAGAAACAATTTGCCGGTCGAGGTCAGGTGCAGCGGGGCGCGGCCGCCAATAGCGCGCACTACCTGCATGCCCGAGCGCTCCGAGAAGGAGCGGTCGATGTAGACGATTTCGTCACTCTGCCGTACCGATAAATTGATGGTCTGATGCGTTTTGCGATGCAATGCACGCATGAAGTCCAGCGCCGCTTCACGGACGCTCAGACGGCTCTTGACGATATTGCCTAACTCCAGCAGACGCATGCCGAGGCGATAGGTGCCAGGCTCGGAACGATCGACAAAGCGCTTGACCACCAGATCGTTGAGGATGCGGTGAGCGGTGGAAGGGTGTAGTTTGGTCGTGGCCGATAACTCTTTCAGGCTGACCGGGTCGGGATATTGCGCCAACGCGTCCAGCAAGGACACCATACGTTCAATGACCTGGATGGAAATGGCGCCTGACTCGTCGTGGGCTTCTTTTTTCATATCCGTGTTTGATGCATTGCAATAGGTACCTTATACCACATCGTGAAAAAATCAAAAAGATTGGGCTCCGCACAAGCATTGCACTGGTGCATCTGGCTATATTGCCGACGGTGATTCGCATATGCGTAATTGATATGAAGCAGCCACTTCCTTATTCAGCGCCGCTGTCATTGCATAGTTGATTTCCGCATATGGAGAGAAGAAAGAATTCGTTCGTTTTTTCTTGTCCACTGATTAATCTGTGCTCTCCAGAACAAAACGAAACAAGAGGGATGCAGATCATGTTGAAAAATTTCATCAAGTCGGTTGCAGTGGCAGCCTTGTTCTCGCAGGTCGTGCCGCTGGCGCATGCCGCAGATATTTCGCTGCTCAATGTCTCCTACGATCCAACCCGCGAACTGTACGCCGACTATAACAAGGCCTTCGCCAAATATTGGAAAGCCAAGACCGGCGACAATGTCACCATCAAGGCTTCGCATGGCGGCTCCGGCAAGCAGGGACGCTCGGTGATCGACGGCATCGACGCTGACGTGGTCACACTGGCATTGGCCTATGACATCGATGAAATCTCCGAAAAAGCCAAGTTGATTGCACCCGATTGGCAAAAGCGTCTGCAACACAATAGCTCGCCATACACCTCCACGATCGTGTTCCTGGTGCGCAAGGGCAATCCAAAACACATCAAGGATTGGGACGACCTGATCAAGCCGGGCGTCTCGGTGATCACACCAAATCCGAAGACATCGGGCGGCGCGCGCTGGAACTATTTGGCTGCCTGGGCTTATGCCTTGAAAAAGGGCGGCAATGATGCTGCTGCACGTGATTACATTGCCAAGCTGTTCAAGAACGTGCCAGTGCTGGATTCCGGCGCACGTGGCGCCACCATCAGCTTTGTCGAACGCGGCCTCGGCGATGTCTTGCTGGCATGGGAAAACGAAGCCTTGATCTCGCTCAAGGAATGGGGCCCCGACAAGTTTGAAATCGTTGCGCCGTCGATCTCGATCCTGACTGAACCGCCGGTGGCGGTGGTGGACAAGGTAGTGGATCGCCGTGGCACCCGTAAGGTGGCAGAAGCTTACCTGCAATATCTGTATTCTGATGAAGGCCAGGAAATCATCGCCAGGAATTACTACCGTCCGATCAATCCGACGATTGCCGCGAAATACGCTGCGCAATATCCGAAGCTGAACCTGATTACGGTCGACAACACCTTTGGCGGATGGCAAAAAGCGCAAAAGGATCACTTCTCCGATGGCGGCAGTTTTGATCAGTTGTACCTGCCGAACAAGAAGTAAGCAAACCAGGCAAGCGCGCAAGAAGGCGCTTGCCGCTCCCGTGCGCAGCAGCATCCTTTGAATGTTTGACCATGACGATTCTCTTGTTGGCCGGCAGTCCTTCGGCACCATCCCGTTCCACGCGTTTGTTGCATCACGTCGGCGACAAGCTGGCCGCACTTGGTCATCGTTACAGTCGTCTCGATGTACGCGATTTGCCAGCCCAAGCGTTGGTGCACGCCGATTTTGGTAACAGTGAAATCAAGGCGGCGCTGGCCCAGGTGGAAGCTGCCTCGGCAGTGGTGATTGCCACACCGGTCTATAAGGCCGCCTACAGTGGCGTACTCAAGGCCTTTCTCGATCTGTTGCCGCAATTTGGCCTGACTAACAAGCTGGTTCTGCCCTTGGCCACGGGCGGCAGCCAGTCGCACATGCTGGCGCTTGATTACGCGTTGCGACCAGTATTGTCGTCGCTGGGGCCGCGTCATGTATTGCCGAGTATTTATGCCACCGAGGCACAGGTACTGTGGTCGGAGCAGGATGGCCTGGTGCTCGACGCGCCGATTGTGGCGCGTGTGCAAGAGGGCGTGGATCAGTTGTCGAGCAGCTTGCTGGCGTTGCACAAGGCCGCACCGCAGACCTATTCCGACATTCCATTTTCGCAGATTCGATGTAGCGTTTGATGCGCTAAGGTTTGCCCCCATTGGTGAAATTGGCATTGTGCAGCCCGGCGCAGGGAAGGTGTTACGCCAGCGTTTTGTGACAGATGACAAGCCACATACTTCAGATAAGAAAGTAAGACATGCATTCATTCGGACCCATTTCTGCCCCGCATTCAGCACGTTCCGGTCGCCGTCGCACGCTGGCCTTGCTGGCCGCACTCTGCATGAGCGCGGCGGTTCCTCTGGCCTTGGCACAGTCCAAGCCGGTGCTGCGCATCGGCTATCAAAAAGCCGCCAGCACCCTGGTTTTACTGAAGGCACATGGTGCCTTGGAAAAACGCTTGCAGGCGCAAGGTGTTGAGGTCAAATGGGCTGAGTTCGCCGCCGGTCCGCAATTGCTGGAAGCCTTGAATGTCGGTGCCGTCGATTTCGGCTATGTCGGCGAAGCGCCACCGGTATTTGCGCAGGCCGCTGGTGCCAATTTTGTCTATAGCGCCTACGAAATTCCGACCCCGAATGCGGAAGGCTTGCTGGTGCAAAAGGATTCGCCGATCAAGTCCGTGGCTGAACTCAAGGGCAAGAAAATCGCCTTCAACAAAGGTTCCGACGTGCATTGGCTAGTGGTGGCACTCCTCAAGAAAGCCGGCCTCAGCTATAGCGACATCCAGCCAGTTTATCTGGCACCTGCCGATGCCCGCGCCGCATTCGAAAAGGGCGCCGTGGATGCCTGGGCTATCTGGGATCCGTTCCAGGCAGCAGCCGAAAAGCAGATTCATGCCCGTCGACTGGCCACTGGTGTCGGTGCTGTCAGCCATCACCAGTTCTTTTTGAGTGCGCGCCCGTTCGCCGAAAAAAATGGCGACATCATCAAGATCGCCTTGGAAGAAGTCTCGAAGGAAGGCCAATGGATACGCGCCAATACCAAAGAAGCGGCAGCGCAACTGGCGCCGATCCAAGGGCTTGACAGTGATGTGATCGAAGTTGGTCTGAAACGCTATGAACATATCTTCAAGCCGGTTGACGCCAAGGTGCTGGAAGAGCAGCAACGCATCGCCGACACCTTCTTCGAGTTGAAGTTGATTCCCAAAAAGATCAACGTCAGCGATGCGGTACTGAAGTAATTGGCACGCGGTATGCGCCGCAACGAATAGTGAATTTCGAACGGAGTCTGCAATGAATGTTTTCTGGTTTATTCCCACGCATGGTGACAGCCGCTATCTCGGCACCGCCGAAGGCGGCCGTCTGGTCAGCCACGATTACATGAAGCAGGTCGCCGTGGCGGCTGATACGCTGGGATACGACGGCGTGTTGCTACCGACCGGGCGTTCCTGTGAAGATGCCTGGGTCACTGCCTCCAGCCTGATTGGTGAAACCCGGCAATTAAAATTTCTGGTGGCGGTGCGGCCCGGTTTGAGCGCACCCACTTTGTCGGCACGCATGGCCGCTACATTTGATCGGCTCTCTGGCGGGCGACTGCTGGTCAATGTCGTCACCGGTGGCGATCCGGCCGAGCAGGAAAGCGATGGCATCTTCGGTACGCATCAGGAACGCTATGAAATTTCAGATGAGTTCTTGAAAATCTGGCGCGATGTGCTGAGCAAGACGCATACCGGCGGCGAGACCAATTTCAGCGGCAAGCATCTCAGCGTCAAAGGCGCCAAAGCGCTCTATCCGCCGGTACAGGCACCGTACCCGCCGCTGTACTTTGGTGGGTCATCGGATGAGGCAATTGATCTGGCCGCCGAGCAGGTCGATGTCTACCTGACCTGGGGCGAGCCGCCTGCCGCAGTGGCCGAAAAAATTGCCAAAGTCAGGGCACGCGCGGCCAAAGCTGGTCGCACGCTGCGTTTCGGCATCCGCCTGCACGTGATCGTGCGCGAAACTACCGAAGCCGCCTGGCAGGCCGCCGATGAACTCATCAGTAAGCTCGACGATGACACTATCGCCAAGGCACAGGCCACCTTTGCCAAGATGGACTCCGAAGGACAGCGACGCATGGCAGCATTGCACGGCGGTCGGCGCGACAAACTGGAAGTCAGCCCCAACCTGTGGGCCGGGGTCGGTCTGGTGCGCGGTGGCGCCGGTACTGCGCTGGTCGGCGATGGACCCACAGTGGCAGCACGCATGAAGGAATATGCCGACCTCGGCATCGACACTTTCATCCTGTCTGGCTATCCGCATCTGGAAGAGTCCTACCGTTTTGCCGAACTGGTGTTTCCGTTATTGCCGCGCAAGCAGAAAGAAGTGCTGCCTGGCTTCAATCTAACTGGCCCCTTTGGCGAGATTGTCGGCAATACCCATTTTCCGAAAGCTGCCAATGCTGCGTCGCCAGCGGCGGCTGGTTAAGGAGTGGCGATGAGTACCAGTTTAGCCAGTCCGACAGTGGCAGTCACAACCAGCAAGGCCGCGGTCCGTGTTCAGCCTGGTAGCGCCTCCGGCAGGTTCGGGCGCAGGCAGTTGCTGTCCTGGGCCTTGCCGGTCAGCCTGATTGTGTTCTGGCAAATCGCGGCACAGATTGGGTGGTTGTCCAGCCGCATCTTGCCGGAACCCTTGGCCGTGCTTAGTGCCGCCTGGAAACTGGCAGTCTCGGGTGAGTTGTGGGTACATCTGGGGGTTAGTACTGGACGCGCGGCTTCCGGTTTTGCCGTCGGCGGCGGACTGGGGCTGCTGCTTGGTCTGCTGACCGGCACCTTCGACAAGGCCGAAGTACTGCTCGACACCACCTTGCAAATGGTGCGCAATATTCCGGCGCTGGCGTTGATTCCGTTGGTGATCCTGTGGTTCGGCATTGATGAGACAGCCAAGTTGTTTCTGGTCTCGGTGGGGGTGTTTTTTCCGATCTACCTCAATACCTTTCACGGTATCCGTTCGGTCGACAAGGGCCTCATCGAAATGGCCAAGAGCTACGGTTTGTCCGGCTGGCCCTTATACCGCGATGTGATTTTGCCGGGGGCACTGCCGTCGATTCTGGTCGGCGTGCGCTTCGCACTGGGGCTGGTATGGGTGCTGCTGATTGTGGCCGAAACTATTTCAGCGCAATCCGGGATCGGCTACATGACCATGAATGCCCGAGAATTCCTGCAGACCGATGTGGTGCTGGTCGGCATCCTGTTATATGCCTTGCTGGGCAAGTTGGCCGATGTACTGGCGCGCGGCCTGGAAAGATTCTGGTTACGCTGGCATCCGGCTTATCAATGAAAAGGACGGCATGATGCAAAACAATTCCGTCGAACAGATGCAAGTGCAGCAAGCCACGGTGCGCGGTGTGCAACTGCAGGCCAAAGGTCTGTCCAAATCCTATGGCGGCCGTGAAGTATTGAAGGCGGTCGAGCTAGAGGTGCAACCAGGTGAATTCGTCGCCATCGTCGGTCGCAGCGGCTGCGGCAAGAGCACTTTGTTGCGGCTCATTGCCGGCCTTGAACAGGCCAGTGAGGGTACGCTGGCATTCCGGCAGCATGCGCGTAACAGCGATCAGCCGGAAACCCGCATCATGTTCCAGGACTCGCGCCTGTTGCCATGGAAGCGCGTACTCAACAACGTCGCCCTGGGCTTGCCCAAGTCGGCCCTGGCCGCTGCCGTGCAAGTGTTGCGGCAGGTCGGACTGGAAGAGCGCAGTGGTGAATGGCCGGCGGTGCTGTCTGGCGGTCAGCGGCAGCGTGTCGCGCTGGCGCGAGCGCTGGTGCATGAACCTGACTTGCTGTTGCTCGATGAACCCTTGGGCGCGCTCGATGCGTTGACCCGCATCGAAATGCAGCAACTGATCGAATCGCTTTGGCAGCAGCGCGGCTTCACTGCCGTGCTGGTCACACATGATGTGCAGGAGGCGATTGCGCTGGCCGACCGGGTGGTACTGATCGAAGATGGTCGGATCACGCTAGATCAGCGCATCGACCTGCCGCGGCCGCGCGCACGCGGCAATGCCGTCTTTGCCGCACTCGAAGAAAGTATTTTGTCACGGGTGCTAAAACACCCGGCGCAGGCGCCCGACAGTGCGCTCGGCGATATCTCATTGCAGAAGTCTGTCAGCCAGGTGCAATGGGCAGTGTAATCATTTTTTCCCTTTTTTGTCTTTTAACTGCACTTTATCAAGGAGCACAGCATGACCATTCAAGCCATCAACGTTCGCAATCAATTCCGCGGCAAAGTCAAAGCCATCATCGAAGGTTCGGTGGTCTCCGAAGTCGACGTCGAAACTCCGGCCGGCATCGTCACTTCTGTCATTACCACGCGCTCGGTCAAGGATCTGGGGCTGGTCATCGGCAGCGAAGTGGTGGCGCTGGTGAAGGCAACCGAAGTGTCGATTGCCAAACTCTGAGACACCAGCGGACTGTGAGGAGTCATTGATGAACTATCCGGCCCTGGAGAAATATCTCGTGCGTCTGAACGCCGCTGTCACGGAGCAATCCAGAGTATGGCTGGATGCCGAAGGACGGGCCCAGGGCAACTATTTCAATACCACGCTCACGTCCGCGTTTCAGCCGATACGGGTATTTGGCCGCAGTGATCAGGCTGATGCCCGCATCGTGGCGCAAGAAGGCTTTGCGCGCAGCTACTCGCTGCAAGACAGTGGCCTGCATCTGTGGCGCTTGCTGGATCAGGCCGCCAGTGATGACGAATCGGTCGAACTGGATCGGCTGTGCCGCATGCTGCATGCGATCAATTTTTATCGCCAGGTAAGCGAAGAGGTCAGCCTGCATCTGAGTGTGCATGCACGCCTGCTGGCCGCGGTCGACAGCAATCACGGGATTGCGTTTCGGCGCATCCTCAACCTGCTGGAATTACCGCATGAAAAAATCCTGCTGCAAATGCCGGTCGTTACCCAGAACCAAAGCTGGCTGCTGAACTACGTACTCGACAATTACCGACGCAATGGCTTCAAACTGGGCGCCAGTGCCAGCGATGCACGCGATGCCCTGGCCTTGCTGGGCAAAGTCAGGCCAGACATGATCAAAGTCGATGCGCGTGAACTCAACGATGTCGCCAGTACCCAGGAATTGCTGCGGCGGGCAGCAGCCGAAGGCGTCCTGATTGTCTTCAAACGGGTCGAAAATGCGCCCGTCTTCGAGCAGCTCAGCGCCTTGGCGCAGGCACTGGGCACGCCTTTGCATGCGCAAGGCTATTTGTGGGATACCCCCTCGGCACAGTTGCACACCAACACCGCCGACATCAAGGTGGCTTGAGGCGAACCATGGGAGCTACGAGCGACACTCTGGCGCAGACCAACGCGCTTACCGATAGCTTCCGGGTGCTAGTGGTGCCAGGATTGCACGGCAGTGGTGCGGCGCATTGGCAATCACGCTGGCAGCAGTTGCATCCGGCCTACGAGCGAGTCGAACAGGAGCACTGGGATAACCCGGATCTGTCGGTCTGGTCGCAGCGGCTACAACAAGTGTTGGCGCAGCGCAGCGCACCAACACTGATCGTGGCGCATAGCTTCGGTTGCCTCACGACCATTCACAGCCTGCTGACTCGCCCCGATGCATTCACTCATGTAGCTGGCGCATTGTTGGTGGCACCTGCCGATCCGGTCAAGTTTGAGGTAGCCGACTTACTGCAAAGTCGGTTGTCAATCCCATCGCTGCTGGTGGGCAGTCGCGACGATCCCTGGATGTCGGCCACACGCGCGGCACATTGGGCGCAGGTCTGGGGCAGTCAATTCGTGGATGCCGGTGCGCTCGGTCATATCAATGCCGACTCCGGCCTCGGCGACTGGCCTGCCGGCCAGCGCTTGCTGCATACCCTCGCACAACGCGCGGCTACCAGCAACAGCGGTTTGCATCGCTGATTTTATTGTTGGCATTCTTACGATTGCCAGATCGTGGACGATAGTTTTTGGTGTGATTCATCGCGTTTTCCAACGCGGATATAAATTGTTTTTGGTGTCTTTCACAGGCCGGGTTGTCGCGCGTTTTTACGCGACAACCCGGCTTTTTTCATGTCGAGATTTTGCTTTGGCATCATTTGTTGCATTTGCAATATCAGAAAGATTCTTTGAATAGTTGATTCAAAAACACATCGACATGATTCGTGCTTGTATTTTGTTTTTTGGGACTTTATTGGTACTAGTCCAATATTTTTTCAGCCTTCCTTTTGACATCATTCTGGTTATCTTATGACGTGGTGTTTTTATGGAGGGACGTAAATGCTTTTGAAAAAGAGATTAATGGCGGCAGCGGTAGTGTCGGCTTGTGCCGGGATGTCGTCAACAGTCTGGGCGGACGATTTTGTTGGTAATGTGACGGTCGATGGCATTGCGGTTGTCGCAGAAGGTGGGCGCTACAGCAACGACGACGATCGTGTTTTTGAGGTCATCAATGGCGGTACGTTGACAAATAGCGGACCGTTGACGGTGGTGGGCAACACAGTCTCGAAAGAGGCGATATCGGTTACCGGAATCGGATCACGGGCGGAACTGACAGATACAGCAGTGATAAACAATGGCAGAGGAGTATACGCACACGGTCTGACTGTAGCAGCGGACGCGGAGGCAATATTACGCAATGTCAGCATATCCACTATCGGTAATGCAGGTTTTGGACTCGATATAAAAACTCGAGCTTTAGTACAGGTTTTTGGTGGTGATATTTCTACCTTAGGCCAAAGTGCATACGGCGTTATAGCTCAGTGGAATTCACAAGTGCATCTGGATGGGGTGACTGTGGCTACCTCTGGTAAAAATGCAAATGGAGTCAACATAGCCATGACCTCGAATGCGACTGTGGAGAATAGTGAGCTGACGACCACAGGTCAGGAAGCACATGCAATTTTGGTTAATGGTAACTCCCAGATCGACGTGTTCAATAGCAAGGTGCTCGCCACGGGTGTCAGTAGCAATGCGTTATTTGCAAACTCGAGCTCATTTCAAGCCAGCGCAAGTAGTTTGCATAGCGAGCAAGCCGCCGCGATCCGTGTGAACGGCGTGGATAACACCATTCGCTTGAGCGACGGCAGTCAGGTTACCTCTGGCATCAATGTGCTGCTTGAGGTCGATTCAACCGCCATGCTAGCCGATGCGGTGACACTGCAGTTCGATACCGGTGCACGCGGTATTGGCGATATCGTCGATAGCAATACGGCAGCGACTGCGGCCGTCGTCAATGTTGGATTAAGTCATGGCGCCGAATGGCAAGGTGCGACCCAGGCAGTGGATAAGTTATCGATAGACAGTGGCGCGCAATGGGCGATGACCGGCGATTCGGCGGTCAATGTACTGAGCCTCGATGATGGCCGGGTGGTATTTGGTGACAGCGATGGGTTCAAGACGCTGTCGCTGCAGACACTCAGTGGCACCGGTCAGTTTTACATGCGCATAGATCCATCAACAGCGTCGGCCGATACACTCACTGTAAGTGATAGCGCCAGCGGCAATCACCAGTTGATTGTGCGTGGCAATGGCAGGGAACCCGCCAACGACGAAGCCCTGCAACTGGTGCGCATTGCGAGCGGCGACGCCGAGTTCTCTTTGATCAGTCGTGGCGGCGTGGTGGACCTTGGCAGTTTCCAATATGTGCTGGCGAGCGCCGATGCCGACGACATTGCCGCACCGGATGCGCGGGTATGGAAGCTGGTCGCCACCGACAAGCCGTCCGAATCGGTCAGTGCCGGTCTCAATATAGCCGATCTTGGCACGCTGGCAGCTGCGGCGGAAATCAATGCCATGACCGGGCGCTTTGATACCTTGCGCATGGGCGGCAAGGATGCGTCGGCAGCCTGGGGCCGGACCTACGGCGCGCGCAACGATGTCGACAACGGCAGCGGCCGCAGCTACCGATTGAACATGGGGGGAGTGCAGGTTGGTGCAGATCGTAGTTTTGTTGCTGATGATGGCGTCTGGCATCTGGGCGTGGCGGGTAGTCATACGCGTGGCGACGCCGATTTCGGCAACGGCAGTTCAGGCAAGACCAGCAGTTTTGGTGTTGCCCCTTATGCCTCATGGGTCGGGGCCAATGGTAGCTATGTCAATCTGGTCGCGCGTTTGAATCTGTTCAAGAATCAATTTGATGCGAGGTCCTCGGATGACAGCCTGACGCATGGCCGTTATACCAATATCGGTATGGGCATGTCGGCCGAGTTGGGACGTCGTGTTGATTTTGGTGATCGCTGGTTTGTGACGCCGCAGACGCAACTCGATATGATGACGGTGCGTGGGACCGAGTACACCGCAGACAACGGCATGCAGTTCAAGGTAGGCGATGCGACTTCGGTGACGGTGCGCGCCGGTGCGACGCTAGGACGCAGTATTGCGTGGTCTGATACAGGCACGGCGGAACCGTATCTGAAGCTGGCCGCCGTGATGGAAGCCGGTGGCGCCAATACGGTGCTCAGCAACGACAATGCCTTCAACTCGGATATCAATGGCAGTCGTGTTGAGATTGGTGCAGGTGTCAATCTCAAGCGCAGCAGCGATACCCGTCTGGATTTACAACTGACCACAGCGAAGGGCCGCAAGGTGTCGCAACCCTGGGGTGTCAGCGTGGGTTACCGTTATTCATGGTAAGTCTGGGCGCGGATTGCTAGCGTAAGTCAATCCAGATAGTGAATCTTGCTCAGGCAAGAAAAAAAGGCCGGTTTGTCATAGAGACAAACCGGCCTTTTTCATGTCGCTCCTGCAATGTGTAAAGCAGCTCGTCTGATATGCGGCTGATATTCACGTCACATTGATTTCGCGCCAGTACATTTTGGCTTGACACCGTCAGCACACGCAGGTATGAGCTCCAGCGAGGCACTTTGCCAACATCTGCCAGGGCTGCGCATGCAACCGGCTGGCCGATGTGTGGCAAAGGGCGACTTAATGCTGCGGCTGTTCCTTCACGCGTGACACCAACTGCGTCGGACTGACAAAGCGCATGGCAATGAGCAGCCAGACTAGCGTCACCACCATATACACCATCGCCATTGCATCAATCGATTGTGATGCCCGTACACCAGCGGCGAACACTGAGTAGTACAGCGCCACCACCAGTGTCTGGGTATCGGCGCCAGCCGTCAGGAAGGTCAACTCGAACATGGCAATCGTGCGCACCAGCACCAGCAAGGATGCCGCCAAAATGCCCGGCGCCAGCAGCGGCACCAGCACATAGCGGAACATCTTGAAGGTACGCGCGCCGAACACCCGTGCCGCCGATTCCAGATTCGGATCAATCTGCTCGATGAACGGTGTCATCACCAGGATCACAAACGGCAGTGCCGGCAGCAGATTGGCAATGATCACGCCGGGCAAGGTACCAGCCAGATGCACGTCATACATCAAGGTCGCCAGCGGAATACCATAAGTGATCGGCGGGATCATCAGCGGCAGCAGGAACAACCCGGTCAGCAACTTCTTGCCACGGAAGTTGCGCCGCGCCAGCGTGTAGGCTGCCGGTACGCCGATGAGAATCGACAGCACCACCACCGACAGCACCACCTGTACGGTCACGGTCAAGACATCGCCGAGCTGGAATTCATTCCAGGCCGAGGAATACCATTCCAGTGTCCAGCCACTGGGAAACCAGGTACCCAGCCAGCGTTTGGCCACCGAATTGGTCGCCACCGACGCGATCATCAGGCCGACATTGATCAAAAAGAAGGTCATCAAACCGACGACCAGACCACTCCAGGCGCGGCTGGCCCAGGGCGTGCGGCGTTTGGCGGCCGGGCTGCGGCTGGTCTGCGATGTCATGATGGGAGAAGTTGTCGTTGCTTGTGTCATGGTTATCCTTTACCGCCACTGACCGGACCACGATAGACCAGGTTGCGCAGACCGAGCACGATTACCACCACGCCCAATTGCACTGCACCCATGATCATCGCTACTGCCGATGCCATCGAATAGTCGTAGTTTTCGAACGCAGCCTCATAGGCAGCAATCGATATTACCCGTGTCGCGCCCGCTGGAGAACCCAGTAACACCGCCGATGGAAACACGGAGAACGCCTGCACAAACGACAGGCAGAATGCCATCGCCAAGCCCGGCAGAATCAGCGGCAAAATCACATGGCGGAATTGGTTGAACGGCGAAGCGCCCAAGGTCGCTGCCGCCCGCGGCAATACTGGATCGATGCCGGTGATGTAAGACAGGATCAACAGAAATGCAAACGGGAAGCCGGAGATGACCAAGGAAATCAACACCCCTGCATAGTTATGCGTGAGACGGATCGCCCCTTCATAGATATGCAGTGCTTGCAAGATATGTGCGAACCAACCTTTGGGGCCGAAGTAGGTCAGCATGCCTTCGGCAATCAACACGGTACCGAGGGTAATGGGAATGACCAGGATGGTGGTGGCGAACTTTTGGTAAGGCGTCTTGTGGCGCAGTCGATAGGCTACCGGCACGGCAATCAGGATGTTGATCATGGTTGCCGGCAGCGCCAGTTTGAGCGTCACGCCGATGGTCATCCACAGGTTCTCGGTATTGAAGAACTTGATGTAGTTGTCGAGCATGCCGCCACCCTGCAAAGGCTGGAACGACAGAATCAGGCCGTGAATGAAGGGATAGACGAAGACCACCAGCATGAATACCACCGCCGGTGCCGCCATCCACATGGCCGGATCGCGCCAGCGCGCACCGGCAGTCTGGGAAGACATCTGCATCATGCCACCTGCTCAAAAGGATAGGCCAGCACACGGTCTGCTGCTACGGTGACGTGGATGGTTTCGCCCGGTGAGGCTTGGCCTTCGGTGCGCACATAAAGGCGGGTGTTGTCTTGCGTACGCAGCATGAACAGCGATTCGCGGCCATAATATTCGATCGATTCAACACGCGCCGCTACGCTGTTGGCCGCGCCGCCGGTGCAGATGCTGAATTCTTCAGGACGAATCGACACCGCCGCGCGGCCATTGAGGCGGACCTTGGGAATGCCGCTCAAGGTCACACCGGGACCGGCCAGCGAGACGCTGTGCGCATCTTGCGCCACCACGTCCAGAATCAGCTCATTGCGATAGCCCATGAAACGCGCCACTGCCAGATTCGACGGCTGGCCATAGACTTCCGGCGGTGTGCCGATCTGTTGCACTTTGCCATCCTTCATGACCACAATCCGATCGGCCAGCGACAATGCTTCATCCTGGTCGTGCGTAACATACAGCGTGGTGCGGCCGAGTTCACCATGAATGCGGCGAATTTCCGAACGCATTTCCAGGCGCAGTTTGGCGTCCAGGTTGGACAAGGGCTCATCCATCAGAATCAATGGTGGTTCAATCACAATCGCACGGGCGATTGCCACGCGTTGTTGCTGGCCGCCGGACAATTGTCCTGGCAGCTTGTTCATGTGGCTGGCCAGTTGCACCAGATCCAGTGCGCGTTTGACGCGGGTCTGGATTTCTGCTGACGGCACACCTCGCATGAGCAGACCGAAGCCGACATTCTTGGCCACGGTCATGTGCGGGAACAGTGCATAGTTCTGGAATACCATGCCGAAGCCGCGTTGTTCCGGGGGCAGGGTATCGATACGGTAGTCATCCAGATAAATGCCGCCATCGGACAGCGGCATTAGCCCGGCGATGCAGTTCAGTGCGGTTGATTTTCCGCAACCGGAAGGGCCGAGCAGGGCGATGAATTCGCCACGGGCGATATCCATTTGCAAGCCGTCCAATGCGGCGGCTTGTGGTGCATCCGTGTTTTTACCGGTGACGCCAAAACGGCGTGTGACGCGATCCAGTCGCAGGGTCTTGAAATCGTGTTTCATACGTGCCTCTTGTTGATGGTACCTGTTGCGTTGCTATGCCGCACCGACGCCATGGCGGCGCCGGGCGGCATGAACTGCAGCTGCTTACTTGAACTTCTGGGCGCCTACTTGTTCATCCCAGATACGGAAGGCCTTGACCATTACCTGCGCATCCAGCGGCTGCACATGTGGGAACTTGGCGATCCAGTCGGCATATTCAGGGCGGCCAAATTCTTTGATGGTGTCCTGGCTAGCTTGTGGGGCCATGGTGATTGGCACATTCTTGATTGCCGGGCCAGGATAGAAGTAACCCTTGTCATAGGTCTGCGCCTGTTGCTTCGGTTGCAGCAGGTAAGCCATCAAGTCCAGTACCACCGCTTGCTTGGCAGGATCGAGACCCTTCGGCACGATCATGTAATGGGTGTCGTTGACCCAGGTCATGTTCTTGAAGGCGGCGACCTTGAACTCCTTCGGTACCACGCCCAGTGCACGCGGATTGATATCCCAGCCAGTAACGGTGACTGTTATATCACGCGAGCCTTCGCCGAGTTCCTTCATGACGGCACCAGTGCCGCCTGGGTAGTACTCGATGCAGGTATTGAGTTCCTTCAGATAAGCCCAGGTCTTGTCCCAACCCTTGACTGGATCTTTTGGATCTTTGTCGCCCAGCAAATAGGGCAGACCCATCAAGAATGTACGGCCAGGGCCAGAGTTGGCCGGACGGGCGTAGATCAGCTTGTTGGGATTGGCTTTGCACCAGGCCAGCAGTTCTTGCGGCGTGCTCGGGACCTGCTTGACGGTCGCCGGGTTGTATTCCAGCAGCGGGCCGGCTGGCATGAAGGCAACCGCGAGCCCTTGATCATGGGCCAGTTCCTGCATGCGCGTGACTTCCGGCAGGTAGTTGTCGGTCAGCGGCTTGAACTTGGCCGCATTGGCAGGCAACAATGTCACCCACAGGTTTTGCTCGATGCCGGCCGCCAGAATATCGGTACCGCCCAGCACCAGATCGATGTCGCTACGCTTGGCGTTTTGCATGGCCTTGAGTTTGCTTGGCAACTCGGGCGCGGGCGCCTTGGTGAAAGTGAATTTGACGTTCGGATGCTGGACCTTGTACGACTCGATGGCATCTTGCAACAACGCCAGCGAACCGGCGACGTCGACCACGTTGATCGTAACCGGGGCTTGCGCATGTGCTGGTGCAGCGCCGATCAGGCCAGCCAGCGGCAAGCCGATGGCAGCTGCCATCAAGGTGCGGCGGACTGACTGGTGCAGCGTTAGCGTGAGCTGTCGTTGCCAGCGGGGAAGCTGTTTCATTACTGTCTCCTCCTAGAGATGATTGTTGGCCGGGTCGAAAACCGGCGTCTTGTGACGCTCTGATAAATCTTCAATCCTTGCTGCGGGTGATGCTGATTGCGTGCAGACTATTCTGTTTCTTGTCCTGATCCTTGCAGCAAGCTGTTTTTGCTGCCACTCCAGCCGCGTGAGAACTCACTGGTTACGCGTTCGAGATGGACGTGCATGGCCTGACGTGCGGCTTCCGGATCGCGGTCGACGATGGCTTCGACAATACGACGGTGATCGATCGTGGTTTGCTGGCGCAGTGCGTCGGTATGGAAATGTTCTTCCATCTTGATCCACAGGCGGCCACGCTGATTCCACAGGTTTTCAATCACCGCCACCAGCGCGCCATTACCGCTGGCACGCGCGATGGCGAGATGAAATGCGCGGTCGGCCAGCTCATTGTTGGGACGGTCGTCATAGAAACGCTCCATGTCATTGAGCGCCCGCAGAATCGCATCGAGCCCGCCATCAGTGGCCATACGTGCCGCAATTGCCGCGACTTCGCCTTCGATCAGGCAACGCGCCGACAGGATTTCGAAGGGGCCGGGGCCGATTTCCTGAATCGCTGGTGCCGAAGCTTCCTTTTCAATCACATAAATGCCGGAACCGCCGCGCACTTCGATCACGCCAGTCAATTCCAGCGCAATCAATGCTTCGCGCACCGAAGCCCGACTGACCTTGAGTTGGCTGGCCAGGTCGCGCTCCGATGGCAGCCGTTCGCCGGCATGAATTTGCTCATCGCGGATGTAATTCTGAATGCGATCAGCGACGACCCGATACAAACGCGTATCTGGGGCACTGAATTCGGCAAGAGCAGAGACGACTTTGAGCATGAATGCAGGGGGTTAAAAATTGGTCAGGCCATTCTAGTTTGGCCTGACCAATAATGCAATATGCGCATATTGGTAGAATTTTGTTTTTGTGGAAGCCAATGTGGGCGTGCTTTTTGGCTTGATTATTGGTTTTTTTGCGTCAATTAAAATTGGTCGACCAATTTGAGATTTTCAAGTCAACAGTCGTCCGACAACTGTGCTGGTGGCCGATCTTGAGCAACTGCGATAGTGTCAAAAAACGAGTTTCTTTGCGCAAAAAAAATTCAATTTTGTCGCGCCCTTATACGTTAAATCTCTATAGACATGCGAAAAAATTCGTTAGTTTTATAACAAAGCGGTGCGAATATCGCTGCTCATTAGTCATATTTGTAATAACGGCGGGTGCAAAATCCCTGCTTCTGATGTGCCGCTACAACAGCCAATGACGGTGTCGAGCAGCGCGACAGATGCTGCACCTGTGCTGTGCCTCTCTATATATAAGAACAAGGACGTATGAACGTGACCGTTCCGATTGCCATCCCCCAAAAAAAGCCGCAACGGGTATTGCCAGGTTTTCATCTGGCGCTCGGCTTTACCTTGCTGTATTTGACGTTGATTGTGCTCATCCCCTTGTCGGCGGTGTTTCTGAAGACCTTCACCATGACCTGGGACGGCTTCGTCGCTGCCGTGACCTCGCCACGCGTGATGGCCTCGTATCGCCTGACCTTTGGCGCTTCCTTGCTGGCTGCATTGATCAACGTGATCTTCGGCGGCATCGTGGCCTGGGTGCTGGTGCGCTACAAGTTTCCAGGCAAGCGCATCATCGACGCGCTGGTTGACCTGCCATTCGCCTTGCCCACTGCGGTGGCCGGTATTGCCTTGACCACTCTGTATTCGCAGAACGGCTGGATAGGTCGTTATCTGGAGCCGCTGGGTATCAAGGTCGCATTCACGCCGCTGGGGGTGTTAGTGGCCTTGACCTTCATTGGCTTGCCATTCGTGGTGCGCACTGTGCAACCGGTGCTCGAAGATGCCGAACGGGAACTGGAAGAAGCCGCCGCCAGTCTCGGTGCCTCGCGTCTGCAAACCTTTTACCGGGTGATTTTTCCGACCGTGTTTCCGGCCCTGCTGACCGGCTTTGCGCTAGCCTTTGCCCGTGCTACCGGTGAATACGGCTCAGTAGTGTTCATCGCCGGCAATATGCCGATGGTGTCGGAAATCACGCCGTTGTTCATCATCACCAAGCTGGAGCAATACGACTACAGCGGCGCCACTGCGATTGCGGTGGTGATGCTGGTGGTGTCATTCCTCCTGCTGTTGACGATCAACCTGTTACAAGCCTGGGTGCGCAAGCGCGGCCAGTCTGAGAAAGTCTGATATGAGCGCCGTTCTTGCTTCCACCAGCGCTATTACCGGTGCCGCGCCATTGCGTGGCGAACCTGCCTATGCGCCAGCGGCAACACTGGAACCGTTTTGGGTGCGCTTGCTGCTGATTGGCATCGCATTGATATTCCTGACGCTGTTTTTGTTCATTCCGCTGGTATCGGTGTTTTACGAAGGCCTCAAGAAGGGCTGGGATGTCTATATCGACTCCATTGTCGAGCCGGATGCCTGGTCGGCCATCAAGCTGACCTTGCTGACCGCTTTTATCGCGGTGCCACTCAATCTGGTGTTTGGTGTTGCCGCAGCCTGGGCGATTGCCAAGTTTGAGTTTCGCGGCAAGAGCGTGCTGCTGACCCTGATCGATCTGCCATTCTCCGTATCGCCGGTGATTTCCGGTTTGATCTATGTCTTGCTGTTTGGCTTGCAGGGCTATTTTGGTCCCTGGCTGCGCGAACATGACATCAAGATTTTGTTTGCAGTGCCCGGCATTGTCATGGCCACCATATTCGTGACTTTCCCGTTCGTGGCGCGTGAGCTGATTCCCTTGATGCAGTCGCAGGGCAGCGAAGAAGAAGAGGCCGCGCTGGTGCTGGGCGCATCCGGCTGGCGCACCTTCTGGCATGTCACGCTGCCCAATATCAAATGGGGTCTGCTGTATGGCGTGATTCTCTGCAATGCGCGCGCCATGGGCGAGTTCGGTGCGGTGTCGGTGGTGTCCGGGCATATTCGCGGCGAAACCAATACGATTCCGTTGCAGGTAGAAATTCTATACAACGAATTCAATATTGTCGGCGCCTTTGCGGTGGCGTCACTGCTGGCCTTCCTGGCGCTGGTGACCCTGGCGATCAAGAGCTTTATCGAATGGCGTCTGCATGAACAATTGACGGCGCATCACGCTGCCTACGCGCTCAATGCGCCGGATCAGGAGTAAGTCATGAGTATCGAAGTCAAGAACATCAACAAACGCTTCGGCAATTTTGTTGCCCTCAATAATGTATCGCTCAATTTCCCGGCCGGCGAACTGACCGCCTTGCTGGGGCCATCGGGTTGCGGCAAGACCACCTTGTTGCGCATTATCGCCGGGCTGGAGTCGCCCGACTCAGGCCAGGTACTGCTCGACGGCGACGACGCCTCGGCGCGCCATGTGCGCGAACGGCAGGTCGGTTTCGTATTCCAGCACTATGCCTTGTTCAAGCATATGACGGTATTTGAGAATATCGCTTTCGGCCTGCGCGTCAAGCCGCGCAGCCAGCGTCCATCAGAGGCGCAGATTCGCGAAAAGGTCACCAGTCTGCTGCAACTGGTGCAACTCGATTGGCTGGCAGATCGTTATCCGCCGCAACTGTCGGGTGGCCAGCGTCAGCGGATTGCGCTGGCACGTGCATTGGCGGTGGAGCCGCGTGTGCTGCTGCTGGATGAACCGTTTGGTGCGCTCGACGCCAAAGTGCGCAAGGAATTACGACGCTGGTTGCGGCGCTTGCATGATGAATTGCATGTCACCAGCATTTTCGTCACGCACGATCAGGAAGAAGCACTGGAAGTGGCAGATCAAATCGTCGTGATGAACAAAGGCAATGTGGAACAGATCGGTTCGCCGACCGAGGTCTACAACCACCCGGCGTCGCCATTTGTGTACGGCTTTCTGGGCAACGTCAATCTGTTCCATGGACGTGTGCATGAAGGTGTACTCGATGCCGGTGGCGTGCGTTTCGACGCCCCCGAGCATGCCCAGGCGCAGGACGAAAAAGGGATTGCCTATGTGCGTCCGCACGATCTGGAAGTCGAGCGCTATGTGCCGGGTGCCGATGGCATCATCGCGCAACTGCGCCGCTCCCATGCGATTGGTCCGCTGGCGCAGTTGGAACTAGCACGCGACGACAACGCCGAATTGATCGAAGCCGTCATCTCCAACGAACGCTTTGCCCAACTGAACCTCAAGGATGGCGAAACCCTGGTGGTGCGGCCACGCCGCCTGCAAGTGTTCGTCGACAATGCCGCAGCACCACAAAAGGATGCACGATGAACTTCCAGCAATTACGTTCGATCCGTGAAGCGGCGCGCTGCGGCTTCAATCTCACTGAAGTGGCCAATGTCCTGTTCACGTCGCAACCGGGTGTCAGCCGCCAGATTCGTGAGCTGGAAGAAGAGCTCGGCGTAGAAATCTTCGAACGCAACGGCAAGCGCTTGATCGGCTTGACCGACCCCGGCAAAGGCATTTTGCAGATCGTTGAGCGGCTGTTGCTGGAGGCCGAAAATTTGCGCCAGGCGAGTCAGGAATATGCCGGTGAGCAAAGTGGCACGCTCAATATTGCGACCACCCATACCCAGGCACGTTATGTGTTGCCGCAAGTGGTGCAAGCTTTTCGTGCGGCCTTTCCGCAAGTGCGCATTGCCTTGCAGCAGAGCGCGCCCGAGCATATTGCCGAATGGGTCATTTCGGGCAAGGCCGATGTCGGCATTGCCACCGAGGGCTTGAGTCAGTTCAAGGATCTGGTGTCATTTCCCTGCTATACCTGGAGTCACGTGGTGGTGGTGCCGCAAGGCCATGCACTACTGTCGCTGTCAACGCCAATCACCTTGCAGGACCTGGCAGATTATTCGCTGATTACCTACGATATCGGTTTCACCGGGCGTGGCCATATTGACGATGCATTTCGCAAGGCCAGTATCGAGAAAGACATTGTGCTGACGGCCATGGACTCCGACGTGATCCAGCAATATGTGGCATTGGGGCTGGGTGTTGGCATTGTCGCCTCGATGGCGATCGAGCAGGGCAAGCATCATGGCTTGCAGGCGATTGAAGCAGCGCATCTGTTTGCGCCGAATATCACCCGGCTGGCGGTGCGTCGTGGGGCTTATCTGCGCGCTTACACCTATGACTTCATCCTGCAATTTGCGCCGGATCTCAAGCGGGCTGATATCGTCGCGGCATTGAATGAGCCGACTGGGCATTGAGGTTATTTTATTAAGCTGTGTTTTTGTTGGTAGCTGATGCTTTTTTTCTTCGGACTATCTAGCTGGGTACCTCAGTGCGTAGTTGAATCTTTGTTTTCTTCGGACGACCTAGCCGGGGGCGGCCCGGCAGCCGCTCACTTTCTTTGGTCTCGCCCAAAGATAAGTAAGC
>Ga0066798_10000442_pt1 | contig 21709 bp, 19 predicted proteins | sample PersoiDNA2013203_FD_70961 | JGI IMG/M metagenome (GOLD analysis project Ga0066798, IMG submission 70961) | Permafrost soil microbial communities from the Arctic, to analyse light accelerated degradation of dissolved organic matter (DOM) -... | ecosystem: Environmental > Terrestrial > Soil >... | reverse complement strand
GGATTAAATTGCGGCCAGCCGACCCTGCTCAGACCAGTCCATAGCCCAGACCAAGCCACAGATCAGACCAAGCCATCATGCAAGGGATGCACCATTGGTGCGGTCTCTGCCAATTCCTGAGAGCCCAGATTTTCCTGGAATACTACATTGATACGCGTCCCCTTGCCATGCTCTGGTACTTCAATTTTAATCTCTGCCTTATGGATTTGCGCGATTTCCAGGACGATTGCCAGCCCTAAACCACTACCTTCCTGCTTGGTGCCTATGATGCGATAAAAACGCTCAAACACGCGTTCATACTCACTGGCTGGAATGCCCGGGCCATTGTCTTCGACACTTAAAATGACAGTATCGGCATTAGCCATCACTTTCACAGTGACTTTGCTACCTGCGCCGCTATAACGGATGGCGTTATCCAGCAGATTATGCAGCATCTCCCGCAGACGCTTAGGTTCGCCTTCTATCCATGCCTCATCGACATCGCTCTCAAACCCTAAATCTATATTTTGCTGGTAGGCATTAGGCACACTGTCAATAGTGACCTCTTGCGCCAGATGTTTTATATCAACTTCAACTAGATCAACGGCTCGCACCACTTCTGGCTGATTACGTGCAAGCATGAGTAGCTGGCTCACCAGATGGGAAAGCTGGTGCACACTATTAGCAACACGTTTCAAGCCCTGCTTGATTTCTGTAGGGTCAGTTTCATTCTGAATCAACTCAATCTGCGCTTGCATACCCGCCAATGGCGTACGTAGCTGGTGCGCGGCATCGGCGACAAAACGGTTTTGTGACTCCAATACATTATTGAGTTTAAGTAGCAGAAAATTCACAGAATCCAGCAACACCTGCATCTCGCTAGGCACGCTTGAGAGCTTGACTGGGCTTAAATCACGGGGCATACGCTGTGATAAGGCTTGCTGTAATTCAGACAGTGGGAGCAATCCACGGCCTGTACCAAACCAGATTAATAAACTTGCAGTCAGCAGTAAAAACAACTGTGGGACAATAATGGCAATCAAGATATTTTTTGTAAGCTGATCCCGCTTGTTCAAGGTTTCAGCGACTTGGATAAATACTGGCTGCGGCTTGCCATGAACAACGATGGTCGTGAAAAGCACAGCAACGCGTGCAGGTTCATTAGCAACAGGCGCATTGACAAAATAAGTGGATTTGTCTTCTTCAGTTTTGGCAGGTAATAACAGTTTGAGTACATGATCACCGCCTATAATCTCGCCTTTGAGATTGATAATGCTGTAATACATTTTGTCATCTTGCGCAGTCAGCATCGCTTCGCGCAAATCATCATTCAGTTCAAGCGAGCCGCGGATATTGGTGGGTGAACTCACCAATTGTGAAATATCATAGGCTGTATCTGAAAGCTCATGATCGAATTCAGTCCGCTGAAAATGCATACCGACGCGAAATAAAATGCTGGAATCAATGGTAATGAGCGCTAGCATGGGTAACAAAAGCCAGAGCAAAATCTTTTTGCGCAGCGACTGGCCTATCCAGTTGAGTGTTAACATTGCATCACTTTTTGCATTATCCCTGCTGCATCATTTAACGGCTTCCTTCTTGCTCAACATATAACCCAAGCCGCGTACAGTGCGAATATTGATACCGCTAGGCTCAAGTTTTTTACGCAATCGATGCACATAGACTTCTATCGCGTTATTGCCTACATCCTCATTCCAGTTACACAGGCTTTCCATCAGGCTTTCTTTGCTAACTACGCGGCCAGCACGCATCATCAGCATTTCAAGCACACTTAATTCACGTGGCGAGAGTGACATGGCTTCATCATTCACGGTCACTAGTCGATCTTTCATATCCATGCGTAACGCACCCTGCTCCATATAAGAGTTGGTCACTGTGTTACTACGCCGAATCTGCGCACGCAAACGTGCCTCAAGCTCAGGCAGGCTGAATGGCTTTGCCAGATAATCATCTGCACCCAGATCAAGTCCTTTAACGCGGTCTTCCAGTTGATCAAGGGCTGTCAGAATAATGACAGGCGTGCTGATTTTGCGTGTACGCATGCGACGCAAGACTTCAAAGCCATTCATGATAGGCAAACCAATATCCAGCACTACTGCATCATAGATCTGACCGTGCAAAGCCAAATCACCATCATGACCATTTTTCGCCCAATCTACCGCATAGCCAGCCTTTAATAAGGAGCGGTGGATAGCGTTGCCCAATGTGGCATCATCTTCGACCAGTAAGATTCTCATGGCATCTAGTTTAATGAACTGAATTTAAATTAGCTTAATATTTTACTGTTAATCAGCATGACAGATTGTAAGGCTACAGTAAGTGAGCGCGCTTATATTACACGCTTCATACGTTTTGTATTGCTGCTTCAGCTAATGAAATCTTCACACAGAATACTATTCGCGCATAGCTATTGGGATGCGATTCCTGCTGTTTTTGGCATTCTCCACTTTATCTATTTGCTAGCAATTTTAGCTTTATTTCCTTTATTGCCGTGGTGGGGTAACCTATTAACAGGTCTGCTTTACTCACTCAGCATCTCATGGAATGTGAATGGTGTTTCGCATAATTTTATCCATAACGCGTTCTTCAAGTCTTTTGCCTTAAATCGTGCTTTCAGCTTTCTTGAATCTATCACCATGGGCTTTTCGCAAACCATGTACGAATACGTGCATAGACAGCACCACATGGGTAATAACGATAGACTCAACGAACATGGCGATACCATAGACTGGGTGTCATTTTATCGCCACGGCAAGAATGGCGAGCCTGAGCATCCCATCAAATACGCCTTACTGAGTTTTTTTCGTGATGATCCGCATCGCATCTATCATCTGATCCGTAAGCACAGCAGCTGGCTGGCTAAGTTTGCCGTGTTTGAAGTCGCGTCAGTCGTGGTGCTGATCGGGGCGCTATTCATCTACGACTGGAAGACTGCATTGTTCTTTGTATTTTTCTTCTATCTAGGCCACTCGCTGACGGCGATGAACGGCTACTATGAGCATCTGGGGGGTAACCCAGACAAACCCATCGCCTGGGGTGTAAGCTGTTACAGCCCGATTTACAACTTCATCCAGTTCAATAATGGCTACCATGCCGAACATCATTATCGCCCCAGCCATCACTGGACAAAAATGCACGAACTGCATGAACGCATCAAAACCCAACAGCAAGAAGCTGGTGTCCACATCATAGACTGGCCACACCAGTTCGGTTTTATCTCGGCCTATTTTAATTCGGCAAAGTCATCAGCAAGGAACCCTCATCATGGCCAAGAATAAGCCTAATCGTTTTATATTCGCACATTCCTACTGGGACATTATTCCCGTATTTTTCGGTATCGCCCATCTGGCTTATCTGCTCATGATGTTTGTGCTGTTTGCGCATCTGCCATGGTGGGCGAATGTGCTATTGGGGTTGGTGTATGCCGTGAGTATTTCATGGAATATCAACGGTATTTCACACAATTTCATTCATAACGCCTACTTCAAATCTGAACTGCTGAATCGCATTTTCAGCCTCATACAGTCAGTCACTATGGTCTTTTCACAGACTTTTTACGACAACGTACACAGACGCCATCATGTCGGCAATAGCGACCTGCCAGACGCTGAAGGCAAGACACGTGACCCACTTTCCATTTACCTGCATGGCAAGGATGGTCAGCCAGAAAATGTCTGGGCTTACACATTCAAAAGCTATTTTCGCGATGATCCAGGTGAAATATTCCATGACATCAAGCGCCGCAGCAGTTTTCTCGCCTGGTATGGCGTATTTGAAATTGCCGTTTCTATTTTGGTCGTCATTATCGGCTTTGCGCTGAACTGGAAATTCATGCTGTTCATGTTGCCTTTCTATTATCTCGGCCACAGTTTTTCTTCACTCAACGGCTTTTACGAGCACTACAAGGCCAATCCTCAGCTGCCTATCGCCTGGGGCGTGAGCAGCTATAGCTGGCTATATAACTTCATCTGGTTCAATAACGGCTACCACGCGGAGCATCATTACCGCCCAAGCCAGCACTGGACAAAAATGAAAGCACTGCACAAACAGCTTGCTGAAAAGCAACAGGCAGCAGGCGTACATGTCATTAAATGGTCGCACGGCCTGGGCTTTTTACAGGCTTTTAAATAGAGTTTGAGGCGTAAGACTGCTGTAAGTAAGTTGTCATATAGTGTTCACCATATTGAATAAAAGATAGAACAAAAACATGCTTTTTATTATTGATTTTGATGGCACCCTCTCCGTACGCGATACCGTAGATGCCATGTTGGAACGCTTTGCAGACCCTAGCTGGGAAGAAATCGAAAAAACCTGGCTGGATGGGAAAATCTCCGCCATCGAATGCATGACCCAGCAAGTACGCATGGTCAAGGCTGATCATATTGCCGTGGAAAGTTTTTTCCGTAGCATACAACTGGATGCGAGCTTTCTGCCGTTTTATCAGCATATCAGCCAGTTTGCTAAAGTGGCTATCGTCAGCGATGGCCTTGATCACGCGATCAAAGTAGCTACCCGTCATGCGGCTTTCCCCGAAATACCAATTTATGCCAACCATTTAAGCTTTGTACCGAACGGCCTAGATATTACCTTCCCGCTACGCAACATGGATTGCAAAGCAGGTAATGGGGTTTGCAAATGCAAAATTGCCAACGACCTTGCAATCGAGAGTGATGGCCCAATTGTGCTAATAGGCGATGGCAAATCCGATGCCTGCCTCTCGGGATACGCCGACATTGTTTTCGCCAAAGGCTCGCTTATTAAGCATTGCGAGAAAAATGGCACGCCGCACCATAAATTTGAGAGCTTTGCTGATGTGTTTGCCGAAGTTAAAAAATGGCAAACAGACACCGCAGTTCCTCAAAAAGCTTCGCGAAAAATTGCGCGAAAATCCAACCTATCCGCATAAGTCATATAGCTTCATATGAAACAGCGCAATATCATACAGCCCAACATTTAACTGCAACCTCAATAGATAAAACTGAAAGACAATATGGAACAGAAGATCATCGAGATTCTTGAAAAGAACGATAAATACTGCTCTCACGGTGACACCGTCAATTATGCTGACCCTCCCAAGGTATTTGAATCCTGTGAAGGCAGCTTTTTGTACGACGAAAACCAAACGCCCTACCTGGATTGGCAAATGTGGTATTCAGCAGTAAATTTCGGCTATAAAAACAAGCGCCTCAGCGACAAGCTAAAAGAACAGATCGATGTCATGCCGCAACTGGCCAGCCAGTATTTGCATAAAGAAAAAGTAGAACTGGCAGAAATCATCTGCAAATATGTAGAAGAAAAATATGGCGTTAAAGGTCGCGTGCACTTCAACGTTGGTGGCGCGCAAGCGGTTGAAGACTCGATTAAAGTGGTGCGTAATCACACAGGTAAAACCCATCAATTCGCATTTATGGGTGGTTACCATGGGCGCACCCTGGGTGCATCTGCGATCACCTCCAGCTATCGCTATCGCCGCCGTTTCGGCAACTTCGCCGATAGGGCGCACTTCGTGCCTTATCCTTACTGCTTCCGCTGCCCATACAGCATGAAAGTGGAAACCTGCGATACGTATTGCCATAAAGAATTCGAGAAATTATTTGAGACTGAATATCAATCGTTCTGGGATGAAAAATCTGGCCAGTGCGAATTTGGCGCATTCTATATTGAACCTATGCAAGGCACTGGTGGCTACATCATTCCGCCAGAAGGTTATATGGAAAAACTGGCCGCAAGCCTGAAAAAACGCAATGTCTTACTGGTGGCTGATGAAATCCAGATGGGGGTTTACCGCACTGGCAAGCTATGGTCATGGGAAAACTTTGGCATCGTGCCTGATATTTTCGTGTTCGGCAAAGCCATCACCAATGGCCTGAACCCGCTCTCAGGTATCTGGGCGCGTGAGGAGTTAATATCACCTGAGAAATTCCCACCTGGATCAACCCACTCAACATTTGCCTCTAATCCACTAGGCACTTCAGTCGCGCTGGAAGTCATGAAAATGACACAGGAAAAAGACTTTGAGCCAGAAATTCGTGCCCGTGGCGCTTATTTCCTTAAACGCATTCAGGAGTTGAAATCACGTTGGAAAGTGGTTGGCGATGTTAGCGGTCTGGGCTTGGCACTGCGTATTGAACTGTGCACCAATGATGGTTTCACACCAAGCCGCGCGTTGGCTGACCGCATGTTCAACGAAGGCCTGAAAGGCGATTTGCTGGTGGGCGACAAGAAATATGGCCTGGTGCTGGACATTGGTGGTTACTCCAAGAATGTGATCACACTGGCGCCATCATTATTGATTAGCGAAGAAGAAATTGACCTGGGTATCCACCTGTTTGAAATGCTGCTGCGCCGCTGTGGTGCAGAGTAATAGCCGACAGGCAGAATAATCCAGGATGCAGGATATTTTTATCTACGATTTTGATGCAAGCGTTTCGGCACAATCGGATTTGATGGCGCAGTATCAACCGCGTATCAAGCTGATTGACCTGAAACGCCATCGATTTGCAGCAAGGTTGTGGACCAGCCGCATACAATTTTATCGTTTACGCAAAAAGATCGCGAGCTATGGTCGTCCCTTTTTTGCGCTACTAGGTTCTGGGGACTTCCACCATTTCTCGCTGGCCTTAATTGGGCAGCATGAAAAGCCTCTAACGGTTGTATTGTTCGACAATCATCCCGACTGGATGCAGCCGCCACACCGCTATCACTGCGGCACTTGGGTCTATTCACTGGCACGCATGCCACAGGTCGCTCGTATAGTGATTGTGGGTCTGCAAAGCGGCGACATTGATGGCAAAAACTTTCTGGCTGGCGATGTAGATAGTTATCACAGCGGTAAGATTGTGTTAATGCCATTTAGCCGGGTTGAAGCACAAGTGAATGCCAAGAATGAAACTGACAAAGTTTTATTCAGCAGTCATCTGCAAAGCAATATCGCTGAGGGTATCCGTGAACTGATGGCGGCTATTGCCACGTCTGATGTGTATATCAGCGTTGATAAAGACTGCTTGCATGCAGATGACGCTTATACCAACTGGGAACAAGGTACTATGCCGCTAGCAATCGTACTAAAATGTATTGCCGCTATTCGCACCAAATACAAGGTGGTCGGCGCAGATACAGTGGGCGACTACTCAAAACCTGCGTTTCGCTCACCATTAAAATATATCAGTTCATGGCTGGATAGACGCGGTGATGCAAAATCACGCCAGCCATCTCAGGCCATGCTGCAACGCAATCAAATTGCCAACCTAAAACTTATTCAGGCTTTTGATGGAAACGCTTAAACCCATACTACTGCTCACCATTGCGCTGCTGCTTGATACGCTGGGCACAGTCTTGTTCAAGCATGGCAGCAATATGTCGGTACAAGCCACACAGACTGGCTGGCGCGGTCATGTTGAGAGCATTATTGGTACGCTAAAACGCAAAGAAATCAGTCTTGGTGTAGTCGTATATATCATTGAATATATTGTCTGGATCGGCTTTTTATCTACCACTGCGGTCAGCATTGCTTACCCTTTATCCAGCGTTAACATTATTTTAATTTTGATTGCATCCTCATTATTTCTGGGCGAAAAAGTCGGCAAACGTCGCTGGTATGGCGCCTTGATGATTATTGTGGGCGTATTTCTGGTAGGTGGTACCGCATGAATACAATGACCGAATTGCTAAAAACTAATTTGCCTAAAACCAGCCTGCCGCAATTTGAAGCGGCTTTAACACCTTTAACAATTGATGATGTAGTCGGTGCTAACGGCTTCGTTATGCGCTCAGGTAAAAACGATGCGCATAGCAAAGTCGGCATATTGCTGGTACATGGCCTAACAGGCACGCCTTCCGAAATGAAACATTTTGGTAAAGTGATCGCACGCCGCGGTGTCACCGTTGCCTGCCATGAATTAGCAGGCCATTGTGCCTCCATTGACGACCTCAAAGCCACGACATGGCGCGACTGGTATAAATCAGTTGAAATCGCATTCGAAGCGCTGAGTAATGAATGTGACGAAGTATATGTTGGTGGACTTTCAATGGGCGCGTTGTTATCTATGCTGCTGGCGGCCGAAAAAGGTAAACGTGTGAGCGGCATTTTTCTGCTCTCGGCGACCTTCTTTTACGATGGCTGGAACATGCCTAAGTTCAAACAGAAATTTCTGTTACCACTAGTCTTATATTCTCCATTGAAATATTTCATGGAATGGGAGGAAACTTCGCCTTACGGCATCAAGGATGAACGTACCCGTGCGCTAGTAGCAGCGATTCTTGATAATAAAGATGCAAAAACTGCGGATAAAATCGGCTATTTCAAAACACCTGCCACGGTCATTCTTGAAAGCGTAAGACTGATGAGTGCAGCTAAACGCTGCATGAAACATATTTTGTCCCCTACGCTGATTGTGCATTCGACTGAAGATGATATGGCCAGCCTGAAGAACGCTTACTTCATCCAGAAACATATTGCAGCCAAACACGTTGAAACATTCTTTGTGGATGATACCTACCACGTAGTCACGCTAGATAAACGTAAAGACGACATCGCCAAGCGCGTGGCCAAGTTTTGTTTAGGTCTATCATCGCTCCCTGATACAGTAAGCGCTAGAAAACAAGCGCCTTCCGCTTTATAGTAGCGAATGCAAGCAATGCACTAAAATTTCCTGAGAAAATTATGACCGATACTTTAAAAATCATTTCGCAACTGATCGCTGATAAGCTTGAAGTCGATGTAGAAACCATCAAGCCCGAGAGCAATCTCACCGAGCTTGGCCTGGATTCACTCGATACCTTCGACATTATTTTCAGCGCTGAAGATGCGTTCAACATCAAAGTTCCCAACGACAAAGTCGATATTGCCACCGTGCAGGACGTAGCTAATCTGGCAGACAGCCTGATCAGCGAGCAGCACCCTAAATAGAATACATACCCCCATGAAAAGACGCGTTGTTATTACTGGTTTAGGCATTGTTTCGCCACTGGGCAATACGCCACAGCTATTTTTTGACAATTTAATCGCCGGCAAATCTGGTATTCGCCGTATGACAACAGATTTCATTGATAAGCTGGACACCAAGATCGCGGCTTATGCTGACTTCATTGCACAAGATCACTTCACCCGCCATCAGTATTCTGGCATGGATCGTGTCAGCCAGTTTTCACTGTATGCTGCACAGCAGGCCATCGCAGATGCAAAGCTGGATATGGAAAGTATCGACAAAACCCGCACTGGCGTGTATCTGGGTACAGGCATGGGTGGCGCCAATTCTATAGAAGAAGGTTATGTTCGCCTTTATCGCGATGGTGCAGAGCGACTCAAACCATTCACCGTACTGATGGCCATGAATAACGCAGCCTGTTCGCAAATTGGGCTTGAATACAAACTGAGCGGCCCTAACCTGACATTTTCTACCGCCTGCTCTTCTTCTGCCGTGGCGATTGGTGAAGCCATGCGCCAGATTCGGCATGGTTATACCGATGTCATGCTCGCTGGTGGTAGTGAAGCTTTACTCACATTTGGCACCATCAAGGCATGGGAAGCATTGCGCACACTGGCTAAAGAAGATGCCAACGACCCAGGCGCCTCATGCAAGCCATTCGCAGCAGACCGCACAGGCCTGGTATTAGGCGAAGGTGCTGCCGTGCTAATCCTGGAAGATTTTGAGCATGCAAAAGCCCGTGGTGCGCATATTTATGCTGAAATCTCTGGCTACGGCACGGCCAATGATGGCGTTCACATTACCTCGCCCACACCAGAAGGCCAGGCAGTCGCCATTCGTGGGGCGCTTAATGACGCTGGGCTTAAACCTCAGGATATTGGCTATATCAATGCACACGGCACGGCCACTATGATGAATGATAACAGTGAGACCGCGGCCATACGCCAGGTATTTGCTGAGTTTGCTGATCAAACGCCAGTCAGTTCTACCAAATCCATGCATGGTCACTTAATGGGCGCTGCCGCTGCGGTGGAGATGGTAGCGACTGCTTTGGCGCTTAAACATCAGATACTGCCGCCAACCATTAACCTGCATATACCAGATGAGAAATGTGACCTCGATTACATTCCCAATGTCGCCAGAAAAAATGTCTCCGTGACCCATGCCATGTCCAATTCCTTTGCCTTTGGTGGTACAGGAGCTGTACTCATTTTGAGCAAGGAAGTACATTGATGCAAATCGCCATACCCAACACCAATCGGAGCATGCCCAAACTGACCAGCTTGTACACCACAGAACGCACCTTCACCGCAGCTAAATATGAAGAAGCGATTTGGGATCGCTTATTGCCAGGCGATGCTGAAAGTTATCGCTATCATCTTGCGTTTGAAATGGCCAAAGTTGAAGGTTTTAAAACAGGCTATGTAGCCGTCAAGCGCAACGGCGTGGTCATTTGCCTGGCCCCTTACTTTGTGACCGACTACAGCCTGGACAGCACTGTGCAAGGGCCTTTAAAACAAAGCTCTAGCTGGTTAAAACGGCATGCCCCTGCTGTCTTTAATAAACTGTTCAAATTGAAATTATTGTGTATTGGGTCGGCAGTAACAGACAGCGCCAAGCTTGGCATGGCGAAAGACTACACATTTGACCCAGAAATTATGACGGCATTGAACGCTGAGCTAGAGCTGCTTGCAGAGCGTGAAGGTGCTAGCATTATTGCATTCAAGGATGTGTTGGAGTCCGATGCAGCCCTGCTTGAAGCGCCAATGAAACAGGCGGGGTTCAGTAAAGTTGAAAATATGCCCGTTGCAAGTAATTTGATAAGCTTTAAAAGCTTTGATGAATATCTGGCTAGTTTAAGTTATTCCACACGTAAAGATTTTCGCCGTAAATTGCGTGTTAAAAATCAGATAACCATTGAGGAGTACAATGGCACACCGCCTGATCTGGAAGAAATCTACCAGCTTTACCTCAATTGCTATGAAAATAGCGAACTCAAGTTTGAAAAATTGACACTTGATTTTTTTGAGTCTATTGCCGCACTCATGCCATTTAACTGCCGTTATGTGCTGTATCGTGCACAAGGCAAGTTGATTGGTTTCAATCTTTTATTACATCGCGATGGCGTCTTGCTAGATAAATATATCGGTCTCGATTACGCACTCTGCCGCCAATATAACCTGTACTTTTTGAGCTGGGCACATAATATAGAAATGTGCATACGAGATGGCTTTCATACCTATCAAAGCGGCCAGGCAGCTTATGAAACCAAGATCAGGCTTGGCTCCAGCTTAGAGCAAACCTATATTTTCTTCCGCCACCGTAACCGCTTGATTAACCCAGCGCTAAAGTTAATTGCCAATACACTGGCTTATACTAATTTTGATGATGCCGTTAAAAAGCAACAAGCTGCGCCAAAATAAAACCAAGAAGTAATTTATGCAAAATAAAGCGCTCCCTGTCATCATTAAAAAGTCAGTCATTCAATGGGATATTTTGGGGCTGTTTTTCATACTGCTAGCCTGTGATACTGCATCGCAACTATTCTTTAAGCTAGGGGCGTCACACTCGGGTGAGTTCCCGATTGATAGTTTGAGTCACATACTCGCTTATATTTTAGCGTTAGGCACTAACCCCATGATATTGGGTGGCGTCGCTACCATAGCGCTTGCCTTTTTCTGCTGGCTGGCTATTATTGCAAAAGTCGATTTATCTAAAGCACATACTGTGACTAGTATTGCCTTTGGCACTGTGCCGCTTTGTTCGGTCTGGCTATTGGGAGAACACTTTACAGCCCTGCAATCGCTAGGAGTGCTTATGATTATGTTAGGCGCTTATATCGCGTCTGAACACAACGCATAAAATGACTTGGTTCAAGCAAAAGTATAGCGCATCAACTTAGTGTCAATATAATGTGTGATAAGCGGTATATCCCTATAACGCTTATGGTTCTTGTAGTAGATTTATCCCATTCAATAACCATCAATAATTAGGAAGTAGGCAATGAGCACTGCATCCAGTGAAATATCCGGCAAATCAGAAATTTTTCTTGGTCGCCAACCGATTTTAGGTCTAGATAAAAGCACTGTTGCCTACGAGTTATTGTTCCGTTCTAAAGATAGTTTGCTCGAAGCAAATATCTCCGATGATCTGCTTTCAACTTCTACCGTCATTGTTAACATGCTCAGTCAGTTCGGTCTGGATAACGTGCTCGGCAATTGCGATGCTTTCCTTAATGTATCAGCCAGCTTGTTGATGAGCGAGACCATAGAGCTACTGCCGCCTGAGCGTATTATTTTCGAGATTCTAGAAGATGTGCCCATCAGCTCACAACTGGTAGAACGATGTGAGGAATTGAAAGACCGTGGCTTCAGGCTAGCGCTTGACGACTTTGTCTATCGTTCAGAATACGAGCCAATTCTGCCCTTGATTGATTATCTCAAGGTGGACCTGGACATCACGCCAGTGGAAACGTTACCAAAAGTGATTGCGGAAATCCGCAAATACTCAAATGCCATCTTGCTTGCCGAGAAAGTGGAGCAAGAGTCCCAATATCTTGCCTGTAAAGATTTAGGGTTTACGCTATTTCAGGGCTTCTTTTTAGCGCATCCAGTAGTCATCACTGGTAAAAAACCGCAACCGAATCAAATCAGCCTCATGCGCATCATGGGCATGCTGATTGGCGATGCGAATGTCAGCGAACTTGAAGTACCCTTCAAGGAAAGCCCAACGCTCACCATCAGTCTACTACGCCTAGTGAATTCAGTTGCAGTCAGTGGCGGTCGACGCCAGGAAATCAGCACCTTACGTCAAGCAATTGTGGTATTGGGGCAGAAACAGTTGCTGCGTTGGGTACAATTACTGCTCTATGTATCCCCAGAAGGTAATGTTGCAAACAGCTTGATGCAACAAGTCTCTAATCGTGCACGTCTGATGGAACTCATCGCCAACCAACTGGATAACTACAAGGCCACGGGAGATCAGGCCTTTATGGTAGGGATGCTGTCACTGGTGCATGCCGTTCTGAAAACGCCGCAAGAAGAAGTGCTGGCGCAAATTGCCATTCCTGATACCTTAAAACTGGCAATTACAAAACGTGAAGGTTTACTTGGGCAGCTACTGAATCTGACCGAACTCATAGAAAAATATGAGTTTGAAAAAGCGGCAGCTGCAATTCATGAGTTAGGCATGAATATAAATGATTTTACCAGCATACAATTGCAGGCCATGCAGTGGGCAAATGAACTGAACAAGCAAGCCCACGACTAATCCGCTTGATGGCCTAATAACTTAATAGATTCGACTTTAATATTCCAGACTTAAGTATTAAAGTCGAAGCCATCAAGTTATCAGCTTAAATTCGGTGCCAGCCAGCGTTCAAGATACTCTATCGGTAAACCTCTGCGTTTCGCCATATCGGCCAACTGATCTGCACCTATTTTATCCACACTGAAGTATTTAGCCTCTTGGTGGGCAAAGTAGAAACCAGACACCGCGGCACCTGGCGTCATGGCAAACGATTCTGTCAATTGCATGCCAATTTCCTCCGCTTGCATCACATGAAACATATCTGGTTTCACCGTATGGTCCGGGCATGCAGGATAGCCAGGCGCTGGACGAATGCCTTGATATTGTTCTTTTATCAGCGCTTCTTTGCTCAAGTCTTCATCTGCGACATAAGCCCATAAATCAGTACGCACACGTTCATGCAGATATTCTGCAAAAGCTTCCGCAAGCCGGTCTGCCAGCGATTTAAGCATAATGCTACTGTAGTCATCATGCGCATCTTCAAATCGTTTTTCATATTTCTCAATGCCCAGACCACTAGTCACAGCAAACATGCCGATATAGTCGGCAACGCCGGAATCTTTGGGTGCGATAAAATCAGCCAAGCATTGGTTAGGGCGCGGCACGCCATCAATCACAGGCTTCTCGGTTTGCTGGCGCATGCCATAATAGGTGAATGCGACTTGCGTGCGCGTTTCATCGGTATAAATCTCAATGTCGTCGTCATTCACAGTATTCGCAGGCAATAAGGCGACGACACCATTAGCTGTCAACCAACGTCCATCGACCAGCTTTTTCAACATGGCTTGCGCTTCGGCAAACACTTTACTGGCTGAATCGCCGACGACTTTATCCGTCAAAATCGCCGGGTAAAAGCCCGCAAGATCCCAAGTCTGGAAAAATGGGCTCCAATCAATATAAGGCACCAGTGCTGCCAGATCAAAATTCTTGAATGTACGACGGCCTATAAACTTGGGCTTCACAGGCGCATGGTTGCCTGCAAAATCCAGCTTGGCTTTATTGGCACGCGCCTGGGCAATGGTCAGCATAGGCGTACCTTTTTTATTCGCATGCTGCGTGCGGGCGCGATCGTAATCCATTGCGACTTCATCAATGTAAGCATCACGCTGTTCTGGCGTTAATAGCGACTGCATCACTGACACCGACCGTGAGGCATCTGCCACATATATCACGGGGCCTTCATAGTGCGGCGCAATTTTTACTGCGGTGTGCGCGCGCGAGGTAGTGGCCCCACCAATCAGCAATGGCATTTTCAATCCACGGAAATAAGGGTCACGTTGCATCTCACGCGCGACATGCGCCATTTCTTCCAGCGATGGCGTAATCAAGCCAGATAGACCGATAATGTCAGCGTTCTCAGCCTTAGCCATGGCCAGAATTTCCGAAGCTGGCACCATCACGCCCATGTTGACCACTTCAAAGTTATTACACTGCAGCACGACCGAGACGATATTCTTGCCGATGTCGTGAACGTCACCTTTAACCGTGGCAATCACCATCTTGCCTTTAGGCTTGGCAACGATGCCTGTGCGCTGTTCTTCCAGCAGCTTTTCTTCTTCAATATAGGGAATCAGATGGGCCACAGCCTGCTTCATGACACGGGCAGATTTCACTACTTGTGGCAGAAACATTTTACCCTGGCCAAACAGATCGCCGACCACGTTCATGCCGTCCATTAACGGCCCCTCAATCACATGAATAGGCCTACCACCGTTATTGAGCAATTCCTGGCGCGCTTCTTCTGTGTCTTGCACGATGAATTCCGTAATGCCATGCACCATGGCATGGGTCAGGCGCTTTTGCACAGTGCTTGGGTTTTCTGGCGTTCCGCGCCATTCCAGCGTAGCTTCTTCTTTCTTGCCGCCCGCTTTTAAGGTGCTGGCGATTTCGATCATGCGCTCGGTGGCATCTTCACGACGATTTAACACCACATCTTCCACACGTTCACGCAATTCTGCGGGCAAGTCGTCATACACGCCCATCATGCCCGCGTTGACGATGCCCATGGTCATACCGGCTTTGATGGCATGGTAGAGAAATACCGTATGAATCGCTTCACGCGCTGGGTCGTTGCCGCGAAAACTAAAACTCACATTGGATACACCGCCTGAAATCTTTGCATGCGGCAGGTTTTCACGTATCCAGCGCGTGGCGTTTATAAAGTCTACAGCGTAGTTGTTATGTTCTTCTATGCCAGTGGCAATGGCGAAAATATTGGGGTCAAAAATAATATCTTCAGGCGGAAAACCTACTTTTTGCACCAATAAATCATAAGCGCGTTGGCAAATCTCAATCTTGCGCTCATAGGTATCGGCCTGACCTTTTTCATCAAATGCCATCACTATCACCGCAGCGCCATAGCGCAGACAAAGCCTGGCCTGACGCAAAAACTCGTCTTCACCCTCTTTCATGGAAATTGAATTGACGATGGCCTTGCCTTGCACACACTTAAGACCTGCCTCAATCACTGACCATTTGGACGAATCTATCATCACTGGCACACGTGCAATATCTGGTTCAGAAGCCACCAGATTCAAAAAGTGCGTCATTGCGGCAACGGCATCCAGCATGCCTTCATCCATATTGATATCGATGACTTGCGCACCATTTTCCACCTGTTGTCTGGCAACGACTAGCGCCTCATCAAATTGTCCGTTCAAAATCATGCGGGCAAAGGCTTTAGAACCCGTTACATTAGTGCGCTCGCCAACGTTCACAAACAATGAGCTTTCATCGATGGTAAATGGCTCCAGGCCAGAAAGCCTGGTCGCAGGCTCTATTTGCGGCAGATTGCGCGGCGCAATCTGTGCCACCTGCTCAGCAATGGCTTTGATATGGGGCGGAGTGGTACCACAACAGCCACCTGCAATATTCACAAAGCCGCTCTCGGCAAACTCTTTTAATAGTGAAGAAGTATCCGCTGGCTTTTCATCAAACCCTGTATCCGACATAGGATTAGGCAAGCCAGCGTTGGGATAGATACATACAAAAGTATCGGCGATTTTAGACAGCTCTTCGGCATAAGGCCGCATCAAGGCTGCACCTAAAGCGCAATTCAGGCCTATGGTGAGCGGACGTGCATGGCGTACCGAGTTCCAGAAGGCTGCAACGGTTTGCCCGGACAGGATGCGTCCTGAAGCATCTGTCACTGTGCCAGAAAGCATAATCGGCAAACGTGCACCATGCTCTTCAAAGAAGGTATCAATGGCAAATAGCGCTGCCTTGCAATTGAGCGTATCAAAAATGGTTTCCACCATCAGAATATCTGCACCTCCTGCGACCAAACCACGGGCTTGCTCAAGGTAAGCGGCAACCAGTTGGTCAAAGCTTACATTACGCGCTGCGGGGTCATTCACATCAGGAGAGATTGATGCAGTTTTGGGCGTGGGGCCAAACGCGCCTGCCACAAAACGTGGTTTATCTGGCGTGCTGTATTTGTCGCAGGCAGCGCGTGCCAGTTTGGCGGCTTCCACGTTCATCTCATAAGCCAGATGCCCCATATGGTAATCATCTTGTGCTACGGTCGTTGCACCAAAAGTATTGGTCTCGATGATATCTGCACCCGCCGCCAGATATTGCTCATGAATTTCACTAATCACATCAGGTCGAGTGAGTGTCAATAACTCGTTATTGCCTTTCACGAATAACTCACGCTCGCCCGCAGGTGCTGCAAAATCGGCAAAACGCTGGCCGCGATAATCCTGCTCAGTCAGCTTGTACTGCTGAATCATGGTGCCCATCGCACCATCAAGAATCAAAATGCGCTGCGCAAGCAACTCCCGTAAGCGTGTTTCAGTAGGAGAAATTGGTAAAGATGATGTTACATCATGGGTCATTTAAAGCTTTCAAGAACAATTTTGGTGCATAACACCCACTTAATATTGAGGTGATACGCTACATCACAAGCGCAAAAAAAGCAGAACGCTATTTTCTCACGCCATATTTCTAAAATCTTACTTCTAACATCTTAGCTTCTAACATCTTAGGAAAAACTGGCACCCATTAAATGCCCTATCCAGTAAGTCATGAGTCCAGCCGCCGCCCCAATCAACAACATACGTATCCCGCCAAGTAAAGCATTACGGCCAGTAAACAGTGACAATACCGCGCCGACCGCAAACAGCGCCAATGCTGCAAGAGTGATTGAAAATATCAGTGCATGCGAAACTGCAAAGACATAAGGTAATAAAGGAATGGCTCCGCCCAAAACGAATGCAATAAATGAAGAGATAGCAGCCAGCCAGGGCGACCCCAACTCATCCGGATTTAAGCCCAGTTCTTCACGGGCAAGCGTATCAAGCCCTAATTCGGGGTCTGCGACAAGCTTATTGGCTAGTTTTTGCGCATCGGCTGCATCCATACCACGTGCTACATATATCAGCGCCAGTTCGCTCGCTTCTTCTTCAGGATATTGCGCCAGCTCGGCGCGCTCAAGGCCAATCTGATATTCAAACATCTCACGTTGCGAGCGCATGGAAATATATTCGCCCGCCGCCATTGAAAATGCCCCAGCCAGCAAGCCAGCAACCCCAGTTAATAAAATAGTGCTGTGAGTGCTTGCCGCTGCTGCAACGCCCATGACCAAACAAGTAATGGATACAAGACCATCATTCACGCCAAACACTGCCGCACGCAAACCGCCGCTGGCACCCACACCTGAATGGCTTGCCCCCACTTCCTCTAACTTCTCTGGCACTGGGTGATAACCCACCAAACGGCTGTTAGAATAAATAGATAAACCGCGAATCTTAATTGCAGCCAATATAGGTTTGATGCTGCTTGCGCCAAACTGGCTGATTAACCAACCAACCAATTTAGTGCGTACATCGGGCTGATAGCTTTCTGGTACCTGATTGCTGGCTAGTGCTTTCCAGCTCTGTGCCTGTTGCAATGCCTCTTGTGCAAGATTGCTAAATAGCTTTTTTCGGGTTACATCCAACTCATTTTCTGCAATCACACGGTACAAATAAGAAGAGCGCTGCTCTTCATACCAGCCACTTTCGGCCTTCTTGCTTGGGGTCGTCATGATCTACCTGAAAGCTCTGATTAACTCAGAATTCTACCCTTAAATGGTATCGCCACCAATCTGAGCGCTAAAGTGTGAATAATTAGCACACAAGTCCGCGAACACAAAATTTTAGGCAGCAAATAGTTGATATTTAATGAAAGTTTTTTGAGCAAGTAGCAAAGCCTGACTTAACACAATCGTCTTAAAGCCCATTACGCCTATATTGCACGGCCTCTGCAATGTGTGCTGATTGTATGGTTTCAGAACATGCCAGGTCAGCAATCGTTCGTGCCACTTTTAAAATACGATGGTAGGCGCGTGCTGAAAGACTTAATTTAGTAATCGCCATTTTGAGCAGATTCAACCCTGCGTCATCTGGTGCGCAATAAATATCAACCTCTTTGCTCGTCAGCAAATGATTAGCCTTAGCTTGGCGCTTTAACTGGGTTTCTCGTGCAAGCTCTACACGCTGGCGAATATCAGCGCTAGATTCACCATTAGCTGCGGTCCTTAACTCCTCATCAAGCAAGGCTGGTACTTCTATATGCAGATCAATCCTATCCAGCAAAGGCCCTGAGATTTTTGCACGGTAGCGTGACACCTGGTCTGGTGTGCAGCGGCACTTATTATTGTGGTGCCCCAGGTATCCGCAAGGACAAGGATTCATCGCCGCCAGCAGTTGAAAACTCGCAGGAAAATCTGCTTGGCGCGCTGCGCGTGAAATGGTGATATGTCCAGACTCCAATGGCTCACGCAACACCTCTAATACTTTGCGATCAAATTCAGGCAACTCATCTAAAAACAACACACCATGATGTGCCAACGATATTTCACCTGGCCGCGGAATACCCCCGCCACCAACCAGTGCCACCCCTGAAGCCGTATGATGTGGTGACCGGAAAGGCCTCCGCTTCCACCAAGCAGGTTTATAAGCGCCATTCAGCGATTGTATGGCAGCAGATTCCAAAGCTTCCTGCTCAGTCATACTCGGCAAAATACCTGGAAATCGAGTCGCCAGCATAGATTTTCCCGTACCTGGCGGGCCTATCATCAACAGGCTATGGCCACCAGCAGCGGCAATCTCCAGCGCACGCTTAGGTAATGACTGCGCTTTAACTTCGTTAAAATCAGGGTAATCGTAAAAGCTGAATGCCTGCTCAGGAAGGTAACGCGGTATTTGGGCATGACCACTCAAATGCGCGCAGACTTCTAATAGAGATTTGGCGGGCAATATGGTTGCTTCACTGACCAAACCAGCTTCGGCTGCACTATCTTGGGGCAATATAAAGGTACGGCCACTGCCACTCGCTTTATAAGTCATCGCAAGCGCACCGCGTATTGGACGCAATTCACCAGTAAGTGCAAGCTCACCTGCTATTTCATAACCATCCAAGCCTGCATTAGGGATCTGCCCAGAGGCAGCTAATATACCAAGCGCAATCGGCAGATCATAGCGCCCACTCTCTTTAGGCAAGTCTGCAGGGGCCAGATTCACTGTGATGCGCCGCGCAGGAAACTCAAACTGCGCCGTTTGTAGTGCAGCACGAACACGATCTTTACTCTCTTTTACCTCGGCTTCAGGCAAGCCAACAATGGTAAAGCTAGGCAAACCATTCGCCAAATGCACCTCTACCACTACTTCAGGCGCATCCATGCCAGCTAGCGCACGACTTCTAAGTACAGCCAAACTCATTTTTGACCAGATTTGTTGCTTTTTTGCAACACTTCTTCTAGTTCAGCAAGCCTGATTTCCAAATTGTGTAGCTTATCTCTTGTAACCCGCATCAAATCAGCCTGTACGTCAAATTCCTCTCGTGAAACGAGCGCCAGCTTGGTGAAAGCGCCCTGTAACAGTGCGTTAAAATTCCTCTCTAAATCTCCAGCAGGGCTATTGCTGGCTAAGTCTCTAATTTTTATTGATAAGTCGTTTAAGAACCGTTTATTTAACATGTATATACTCCAAAATTAAGCCTCTTTTTTGACCTTGTTTATATACAAAAACTAAATTATTCGCCCCATTATAGGGCGCTTAGTTTTAATAAACAGGCACATAATTCAGTTGCCCGACAAGAGTGATTATCTTAGCATCGTAATTGCATGTTTTTCATTGTTTTATCTTTGTGGCATGAGTGTTGCTATACGTTTGTTGCTTAAGTTATTTGTTTTAATTATTTGTTTTAATTTCTTGAAAGGAAATACCCATGCGTAAATCGCTACTAGCACTTGCAGTATTAGGTACTTTATCAGCATCAGCACTGGTTTTTGCAGACGATGCTGCTCCAGCAGACGCTGCCGCTGCTCCAGCACCAGATTACACCATCACCACTAACGTTGGTCTTTGGAACAACTATGTATTCCGTGGTTTGACACAAACCGCTGGCGAACCAGCTTTGCAAGGTGGTGTTGATTTCACTCATTCAACTGGCTTCTACTTGGGTGCTTGGGGTTCTAACCAAAGCTGGTTGCAAGACTCTGGCGCGTACAAGAATGCTAGCATTGAGCTAGATGTGTACGGCGGCTACAGAAACACCATTGGTGACACAGGTCTTTCATACGACGTAGGTTTGATTCAAGTGATTTACCCAGGGGATCGTCAACCAGTGAACGGTGTAGTAGGTCCTAGAGCTGATACTACAGAAGTATACGCTGCACTAACCTACTCTATTTTGACTGCAAAAGTTAACTACGCAGCGACTAATGAATATGGCTGGAAAAACAGCGATGGTTCTTACTACCTGGACTTGACTGCTAACTATCCAGTTCCTGCTGAATGGACTGGCATTTCTGGTCTGAGTGTTATTGGTCACGTTGGTCATCAAAAAATCAATGCAGCTTTAGCTGATACTAGTAACGCATCTGCAAGCTACACCGATTATAAAGTTGGTGCTAGCAAGGCTTGGGACAATGGCGTAACTGTTGGTGGCTATTGGACTAAAACTACTGCCAATGAAAATGTATATCAATTTGGCGACGGCAACACCAACAAGAGCATCGGTGCACCAGCTTTAACAGTGTTCGCAACAAAAACTTTCTAATTATTTGAATCCATTCATTCGATTCGTGTAGTTAGATCGCACTTGTAATACCCGTAATAAAAAAAGTAGTACAGCAAGAAAGAGATGAGGCGGAAAAGCAACCCGCCTCATCTCTTTATTACACTCACCCATCAGGAGACAAGTATGAAATTCGTATCCGCTATTATCAAGCCATTTAAGCTTGACGAGGTACGTGAAGCCCTATCCGCCATTGGCGTACAGGGCATCACAGTTACTGAAGTTAAGGGCTTTGGCCGTCAAAAAGGGCACACTGAGTTATATCGTGGCGCTGAATATGTCGTAGATTTCCTTCCTAAAGTTAAACTAGAAGTCGCAATCAAAGACGATTTGCTAGACCAAGTTATTGAAGTCATTGAAAAATCTGCAACCACTGGCAAAATTGGTGATGGCAAGATTTTTGTCTTTAATCT